>Ga0268262_10001099_pt1 | contig 34490 bp, 37 predicted proteins | sample TergutNc150P3_FD_190354 | JGI IMG/M metagenome (GOLD analysis project Ga0268262, IMG submission 190354) | Nasutitermes corniger P3 segment gut microbial community from laboratory colony in Florida, USA - Nc150 P3 (SPAdes) (version 2) | ecosystem: Host-associated > Arthropoda: Insects >...
AGGGCCAAATGTGCATAAGAAGGAGCCGGGAAAGGCAACTGAAGGCTATACCGATGCCGGAATAACTATCCGAAGAGGCTATGTATGGAGAAGACCTCGGGCTGGGGATGATTTTTCTACAGCCTCACTGCTCACTGCTCACTCTATAGCTATTGGCGCGGGCTTCGCGTTCCTTCTCTTGCGTGTTTTTATTAAAATAATTCAATAATTCTTCTTTGGACATATTCTGTGTTTCGGCATAAACTTGCGCCTGAATACTGCTTTTCATTTTTATACAATCAAACTTTTTCTCTTTATTCTTTATCATATTTCAACAACTCCTTTGGCGTTCTAATTTCAACTACAGAATACCCGTATTTAAGATTAACCCCATTATAACCTCTTATGCGGTCTAAATTAACTATGTGCTTAAAATTCCAGCTCACCAGAACATCCGCCCTATTAATCGTTGCCAAAGCAAATTGATAAAAACGCAAGAGCCTCCAAGCCTTGCTCCACGACAAACGCATGAACATACGGTTTTGGAAGAGAATTAACCACGAACCACACGAACGACACGAACCTTGACTTAGATATTGCCGAAAACCCTTCATGTTCCATCTTTTTTCATGGAATTTGAAGGTTAAAAATGGTTTTCTAACAGCAAGTTCGTGTTGGTTCGTGTGGTTCGTGGTAAAAATTCATTCATGCGTTTGTCCTGAGCCTTGCTCAGAAATTCTAAAACAGTGAGCAATTAGCAATGTAAGAATGAAGAATTCCCGCAAGCGCCTGCGGCGCAGTTTATCGGCTATTTCTCTCGCAAAGAACGCCTCGTACCTTCGGTACGCAGGCGCAAAGGGCGCAAAGTTGACATTGATTTTTCACTATTATTTCTATAATTTGAGAATCCCCCGTCACCTCCGGTTAAAAATATACCCCGCGCCAATATGGGCGACAGGGCCGTGGGTGAGCTCGTTCTTACTGCCCAGCTTGAAGCCCCAGAGCAGTTCCCCTGCTAAAAATAAAAAATTGTGGTATAGTGCAATTATGACTGTTGAACAAATTGTTGAAATACTGGCTGATTATCAGATATCCCTTCAATTGCCCCGTTCGATCCCGGTCGGTGTAAAGGCGCGAATTGCAATTAGTATCCCGTCCATGAATACAGAAACCAAAAAAGACCCTGTGTTTTCGCAAACTGTTAAAATTGAAGATGTCAGGCTGTCTTTGCGGCAAGAAATGATCAAACAGGAAACTCTCAAGGTGCCGGTCGCAAGCGGTGATGGGTGGGAAGCCCATGTCAGGGAACGCTATGCCGAGTCTTGACACCTCTGTTGTTATCATCTTTGTCCCCGCACCCCGCCAAAACCAGCACGAAAATTGCTGTTAATCCAAAAAATTTCTTCATGTTGGTTTCTCTTTTATTTACATTCACGGCATTGACGTTGCAATCGCCTGTAAGGTTTTAGGCGTTTCAGTTTCATCGCCAAGGGCTACAACAAGGGTATTATTGGTTATGGTAAAAACTTTGGTATCACCTTTGGAAACCGTGATCAAATCATTTGTACGACAATCAATCCCATTGTAATTGTAGGAGATAGTAAACGATAAGTAACTGCTACCTGCTTTAACAATCATAGTTCCTGATGCTGAAGGCATGAGACTTGAGCTTGGAAACCCCTCATTGTTCCAATTTATATACACAAACGTAAAAGAAGAATCATTCTGTATTATAAGTTTTGATTCTCCTTGGAGTGATGCTCCCTTGGTTAAATTCCAAACACCGCCAATATCATAACCTTCACTATCCTTAACCGACGCAAAAAGCCTTAATTCATTTTGTGCTAATGTCGCGGTTCCAAAAATAGTATTATCCGTCTTTTTTAATGTAAGAATACTTCCTTGTTGAGTCCATGTGCCGGTATAATAATAAGGACCTAAAATAAATGTCCATGTTTCGTTGCCGAGTTCCAGGGTTACTTCCCCCAATGCGTCTCCCCATGTACCGCTAAAAGGAAGGGAAGTAGGAGTTATAGTTCCAAACATACCTTTATTACTGGGATTGTCTACATCAACAACAAGCGTATTATCGGTAATAACAAACACTTTTTGCTCGTTTTTTTCAACTACAACCGATTGATCTGTACGGACATTGATAGGGTTTGTTTTCCGTTTAAAATAAATATATCCGTTACCTTCCTGGACATTCTTGGTTATATGAGAACCATTTCTAATTGCCTCAGTACCTTGAACAAATGTAATACTTGACCAACGAACATCAGTAATTTCAGAAAAAGACTCGTTTTGAATTTTAAGCGATGTATTGCCATTACTGTCGCCATCATTATTCCCATTATTACCGCCATTCCCCTCATCTGACGCGCCCTTGTCCCCGCACCCAGCCAGGACAAGCGCGAAAATTACTGTTAACGCAAAAAGTTTCTTCATGTTTAACTCCTTTATTTAAAAACAACACCCGCCGTACACGGATGTACGGCGGGGTGGAATAAATGCCTGTCCAGCCCTCGTCCCGCAGGACTACACATCAAAGCCCGATGTTAGTCACTACGGAGCAGCCTCTAAGGAACTATAAAATAGTAAGATTCGGAAAAATCACTTTCACCGGTACTATTAACCGCCACAACATAATAAAAAAAATAAGGGACTGTTAATGAAGTACTATGACTATATGATGTTCCAACAGTACTACCGGCGAGAGTTTTGTTCCCAATACTGTCTGATGTGTAATAATATACCTTGTAACTCGTTGCTCCGGTTACGGAAGTCCATTCTATCCTGATAGTACTTGAATAAGATTTTGATACGGAAGTAATAGTAGGGGCTGAAAGCTTTGTTGTTGCCGAAACAGTTGATGAATAATCGCTATCACCGGCAGCGCTGCTATACGCTACTACACGGTAATAGTATGTAGTGCCACCCTTCAATCCTGAATGAGTATATGTAGTTCCTGATGAATAACCAGCCAAAGTAGTAACAGAAGATGCGCTTGTTCCGTAATATACATCATAACCAGACGCTCCTGTTACAGGGCTCCATGATAAACTAATACTTGTCTCATACTGCCCTCCGGTTGCGGTTAGTCCGACGGGGGTGCTAAGCAATGTTCTGGCAGAAGCGGATGTTGAATAGCCGCTTTCACCGGAACTGTTGGATGCCACAACACGGTAATAATAAATAGTATTTGCCTGTAGACCGGTATGTGTATATGTGGTTCCGGCAACTGTACCGCTAGCCAAAATTGTAATCGACGAACTGCTTGTCCCGTAATATAACTTGTAACTTGTTGCTCCATTTACCGGGTTCCACGATATTTTGATACTGCTCGACGATTGTGCTGTTGCGGTGACACCATTGGGGACACCTGTCTGTTCCTCAGAACAAGTACCTTTTACCCTAAATGAGAAATCAGCATTAGTCTGGCTGTTTGTTTTGATTTGCACTGTCGCAGAAATATTATTACCTGTTGCTGTCGGGCTAAACTGTATGGTGAAATTTGCGTTTTTTCCCGGAGCAATTATTTGAGAGACAGGCTGAAGAATAATATTGAAAAATCCTGAAATGTTTTCAGTCATGTTGACCATATTCCCTTTTACAGACTCAATGGTTAAATCTGCTTTACCTGAATTTTCAACGGTGAAAAAAATATCTTTTGTCGCATTTTTAATCACGTTTCCAACATCATATTCCGCATTTTGGGAAATAATAGTAACATCTTGTTTTACCACTATTTGCGGTATGTTTTGGTCTGCTGTTTTTGCATCCACAATATCTTTTAGGGTACCTGCCTTATCATCAAGCGTAGTTGTAATAGGAGTGTTATTGTTAAATGTGAGTTCATTGCTCATGCCTTCATCACAAGTTTTGGACTGAGTAGTCCTACATCGTACATTTTCACCGGCTATCTGTAGGGAAAAGAAAACATACCTTGTTCCGGTGCTTACTGTTTTCGTAACATCCTTACCGCTGTTTACAGTTCCAAATTCAACCGAGGAATATTCAACGCTCAAAAGGTTATAACTAGACATGTTATTAATGGTAAGAGTGGTTTTTGTAGTACTGTTATTCCCATTGTTGTTATTATTGCTATTGTTGCTGTTATTCCCATTCCCATCATCTGACGTGCCCATGTTCCCGCACCCCGCCAGAACCAACACCAAAATTGCCGTTAACGCAAAAATCTTCTTCATTTTCGTTTCTCCTTATTTTTTCAACGGATTAAGAACTGTAACAATCGGCGGATCAATAACATTTGTATTATTGACCTTAAAACTGTACAGCTTCCCGCGTTCCATGACGAACTCGGGGAAATTTACATAAGAACTGCTAAAGGCTTTTAACTGGTTGATAGTCAATGTATCCGCGAATGATGACAGCGTAATTTCATAATAACCCAGGTGCTGCCCCGGATTAAGAAAAGCGCCTTTGTCATCCAGTTTATACAGCACATCATCCGCTTTTTGAATTTTTATCTGGGCGGCCCCCAAATTTTGAACAGCGATATATCCATTAACAAATTTAAGCTCGTCCGCAGCAGGCTGAGGTATTGTCTTGGTATAGGTTTTCCCGCTTTCAACCACAAAACTGATATTTGACAAATTCCGCTGGGCATCCACATATATGTCTGTAGTTCCGGTCTCAAGGCTGTTCGCCAAAAGAACTTTATAGCGGGGATAAAAAGTGTCGCCTGTTTTTTGATCTGTACTCGCGTACAATGTAGTTACTTTCTGGGTGCTTCCTGGATTGACCGTGCAAACCAATGTAGTGGGATCAAAATAATCGGGATTTAAATTCTTGTATATATCAACACGAAAAGATGATTCATTATAAAAATTAACGGTTGCCGGAGGATTATTTGTTTGTCCGTTCCCGTTATTATTCTGTTCGTTTGGTTTATCATTGTCCTGCACAGGGCATGAAATAAAAGCAACAACAATAAAACAAATGAAAAACGCGCAGATTATCCGTATCATATTTACAACCTTCCTGAAATATCCGGGCTATCCCATGCGGAAACAGCCCGGAAAATTGAACTTAGAATCCGAACATTGCCTCAAGATTGAGCGGGTTCTCAGACTCTGTAATTGTCCCTAAAGCCAGATTAGACGCATCGGCACCGGTTACCGTTATCGTATAGACGTAATCCAGCTTATACGTACTGGTGGGAACAGCCACCGGATTTTGAAGTGTCCCTATTTTCAGCATGGCAATTTCCTGTGAAGCCGGAAATGTTCCGTCGGGATTTCTTGCTATTCTTACCGCATATACATTGGTATTTGCAGGAGCAATGCCCCTGATACCCATTGACGTAAGCTGTTCATCATCCCCTCTGGTGAACCTGACGGCGGTATTGGAATTATTAACTATCCGTAAATAAAAACTGCCTGAAGACAGGGTAAAGTTTACTTTCTCCGCAACCTCTGAAAGATTCCATGAGGATGTTCCATCGGCGGCGGTTAACGCAAAATCTTTTGCGTAGGGCTTGCCTTGAAGAGCGCCTGACGTATACTTGGGTACGACCTCATATATTTCCTTGTCGGCGGGTATAAATCTTTTGAATACCGGATAGAGGGCATAATCGTCCGGCGCATTTACACGTAAAACCGTATTGGTCATGTTGGACGCGACATAACCCAATACTTCGCCTGTTGGCCCGTCTTTTCTGATTTCAATATTCCAGTTTGTCGGATTGTTCAGGGTAATACGTCCGGTACCGCCCGACTTGGAACTGATTTGGAAGCGGTTATTATTGGTAGCTTCATGATTGTAGAAAGCGTAAATCTCGGCAAAAACAGAAGATGCTGCCAGATTGTTTTTATTTTTATTGTATTCGGCTTCCGTAATCAGGATAAGCGCAAAATCGCCGGTTGTGGTAAATATTTTAGGCTCTTTATACAGGCCGTGGTTAGTTGCGTAGGCAGGAATGCCGCTGATCAGATAATTTGGATTCAAAGACCCTTTAAAAGAGATCAGCCTTTCCCCTGACTTATTGTCAACATAAATTGACGGCGACTGAAAAGAATCAAACGATACTGATGTATCGTTTCCGGACTGGCTTCCTTTGTCGTTGCTGTCATCATCCTCACCAGGACACCCCGCAAGGCCCAAAACAAGCCCCAAAATCAGCAAAAGTGCCGAATATTTCAGCATTTTTTTCATTTTTCGCTCCTTCGTAAAGTTTTGCCCTAGACTATGTCAAGAGCCACTAAATAATATACTAGACCATATTATGAGCATTTTGTCAAGCGTTTAGAAAAAAATAATAAAGAACAGGGTGAAAATCCGGCTTTATAGATAAACAGCGCATAAGACAAAAAAAAGTAAAAAAACATTAGACCACATTTCGGTCTTTTATGATCATAAATTTATTATGTTCCTTATGAGTGAAAAAACCATTGCCCGAGTATTTGCTGGAAACGTAACTTATTACCGTAAAAAACAAGGACACTCCCAGTACGATTTGGCAATGATAAGCGGCATAAGCAGAACCATGATAAGCCATTATGAAAGAGAAGGAATGATGCCCCCCGCCGACCGCTTACAAATCCTGGCTGACGCTTTGGGAATTCCGGTTTATAAACTCTTTATGGAACCCGAAAAAGAAAGAGGCCCTGAAACGGACTTATCAGATATAGATCCCAGAAGCGTAAAAAAATTTCGGGATATCCTTTCCCTGCCCCTTGATGATCGCAACGATCTCTACCGCATCCTGAACAAAATGCTCAGAAAAAACCAGCTTGAAAAATTAAACAAACAAGCGATTTCTTGACTTGTTATTGTAAATGTATTACAATAACAATGTGGAAATTGAATATGAGTGGTTTGAGGGCAAGCGACAGGAAGTTCTTGCCGCTCGCGGTATAGACAAAACATTATGGAAAAACCGAAAAGCATGACGAGACGAGAAATACAAAAGAAATATAAGAATGAAATAAAAGAGTTGAAAACCACGCTTGCTGCCGCTCCGGAATTCGATGAAGACCCAAATCCGGATGGCAAGGTTGTAGCGCGCGGTTTTGCGGCATTCAAGAAACATATCAATCGGCAGGGCCGGCCCAAGGCAGTTGACAAGAAAGTCGTGGTATCGTTCCGTATACCAAGTTCTGATGTAGAAAAACTCCGCGCAATGGGAAAAGGCTGGCAAACTAAGGCCAGCGACTATCTGGTACAAGGTATCCGACACGGCGATCTCGCTCCGCTCGTCAATAAAGGGTAAAAATCTTTTCCCTTTTATAAAAACAAAAAACCGCTCTGGGAAAAACCCGGGGCGGTTTAAAAATCCGGCCTGTCGGGGCGCCGACCCAGCAGCACTTTTCAGCGTCTTCTTGCGCATTTTCGGAACCAGATAAATAAAATATATCCCAACCCTTTGTCCAAGTCAAGAAAAAGATAACCCTTTTCTCTTCCCTCTGCGCCTCCGTCCTCTGCGTGAGGATTTTCTTCAAATTCAGAATTGCTAAAGCGACTCAGGACAAACGCATGAATGAATTTTTACCACGAACCACACGAACCAACACGAACTGCTGTTAGAAAACCATTTTTAACCTTCAAATTCCATGAAAAAAGATGGAACATGAAGGTTTTTCGGCAATATCTAAGTCAAGGTTCGTGTCGTTCGTGTGGTTCGTGGTTAATTCTCTTCCAAAACCGTATGTTCATGCGTTTGTCGTGTAAAGCGACTTCCGAAGCCTTGACAACCCTAAACGCCAGGAATTATAATAGCCCATAATTTCATTGGGAGGGGCTTACAGGAGGCGGCAGGGCTATGAAATTCATCAGAAAGAAGAATCTCCAGGAAACTGAAGAACTCCTCTATGTGCCCAGGCTGCACTGGTTTTTTTCTGTCAAGCATATGGTGCTGTTCGTGCCGGTTCTTATAATACTGCTGGTTATGTGGCGTTACGCGGAGACAACATATGACAGTTTGGCGTGGCTTTCCAGGCTGTCAGATATTCAGGAGGTCAAGTATTACATAAGGAACGTTTTTTTGACGTTAATTATTTTGGCCATGCTGGTTTTTGTCTGGCATGTTTTCCAGTACATTTGCTCCGAGTACGGCGTTACGAATAAAAGGGTTATACTTAAACAAGGGGTGCTCCGCACTGTTGTGATTGAAATACCGATCGACAGGATAGAAAGCATCCGCTGTATCAAAAGCCTCCTGGGCATGTTTTTGAATTACGGGACGCTTCGTATATCGGGCATCGGCGGCACGACGCAGGTTTTCCGCATGATTAGCCGGCCTTACGCGCTCAGACGCAGAATTGTACATATAATAGAGAAAAACAAGGCAATTACGGTGGTGCACGGCGAATTCCCCAGGTTAAAACCGGTTGAAATTAAAATGGAGGAAGAGCCGATTCACCGCTACGGAACCTTTGTCAGGGTTATAGACGGCTAATTTGCGGCAAATTCAGCGGAAAGCTTTAAAAAAGACCAATTATTTGAAGCTTTTTCCTGTTTTTAATAAATAATACTTGAATTTTCTAGTAAGGCTTGATATATTTACTATACAATGATGAGAGAGTTTGTTAGATTTTTTTACATCACAGCCTGAACGAACCCTTGCATCATCCCTCCCCCTCGGGTTTCCTCACCTCCTTTTCCCGAGGGGGTTTTTCTTTTTTTAGTTCCCCTTGCATTATTTTTTTAAAATCAGTATGATGACACAATCAAATATTTTGTCATATTCAGAGAGGAAATAGTATTTTATGGAAAAATCCCTCCCTTTGATGCTGCGAACCCGTGCCAAAGACAGCCCGGATATTAACATTCAATATTACAAAGATTCTTCCGGCAGATATAAATCGAAAACGTACCGGCAGTTCTATGAAGAAGTTTGTTTTCTCACGTCGGCTTTGATGGAGCTTGGAGTTGAAAGGGAGGAGCGCGTCGGGCTGATTGCCGACAACAGGCAGGAATGGATGGTCGCCAGTTTCGCGATTCACTCTGCGGGAGCGTCGGACGTGCCTCGCGGGGGCGACGTTACTGTCCAGGAGCTTACCTACATTTTGGGCTTTACCGAAAGCAAACTCGCGTTCGCGGAAAACCAGAAACAGGCGCTGAAAATCATGTCCTGCAAACCGGATCTGCCGGAACTGAAAACCCTGATAACATTTGACCCCGTAGACAGGGAAACCGGGGAGAAAGCCGCTGAAATGGGGCTGGCAATTCATTACTTTCCAGGCGTAATCGCCGTCGGGCAGAAGCGCGAGTTTGAGAAGCCGGGCAGCGCGGAGGCTGAGATGGACAAGGGCGAAGAAGAGGATACCGCCTCGATCATTTTCACTTCCGGCACTACGGGAGAGCCGAAAGGGGTAATGCTCAGCCACCGCAATTTCCTCTGCCAACTTCCCGCGTTCAGCCTGTTCTTTGAGCTTAAGCCCGGCGATATATGGCTTTCCATGCTGGCGGTCTGGCACGTGTACGAGCGCGAGATCGAATACGTTATTTTTTATTACAGAACCAGCATCGCTTATTCCAAGCCCATTGCCTCAGTTCTTATGGAAGACTTCCTGGCAATAAGGCCGCACTGGATGGTAAGCGTCCCCCGCGTATGGGAAGCGATAATGGACGGCATTACCCGCAGCGTCAGGCCGATGAGTTCGTTTAAAAGAAACTTTTTTAACCTGGCAGTTTCCATGTCAATTATGCACACATATTTCAGGGATCTGACTTTCGGCCTGCTGCCCAATTTCCACGGCCGCTGGCGGGCGCTGGATTCGGCGATGGGCTTTTTCCCCTGGCTGCTCCTCCTGCCCGCAAGGGGCATTGCCCAGGCGCTTGTGTTCAACCGGATAAAAAAACGGCTGGGCGGGCGTTTCAGGGCGGGCATATCGGGCGGAGGCAGCCTGCCGGCCCGCGTGGACCTGTTTTTCAATTCCGTGGGACTGCGCCTGCAAGAGGCATACGGCCTTACGGAGACCGCCCCGCTTGTTACCGCGCGCCAGTACAGGAGGGCGCGGCGCGGAACCATAGGCCAGCTTTTGCCCGGCACGGAAGTGAGGGTTCTTGACTCCAACGGCAAATCCCTGCCGCCGGGCCGTAACGGGATCATCTGGGTGAGGGGCAAGCAGGTAATGAAGGGCTATTATAAAAGGCCCGACGCCACGGTCGCGGTACTCAGCCCGGAAGGCTGGTTCAATACCGGCGACATAGGGATGCGTACCCACGACAATGAACTGCGAATAACAGGACGCGCCAAGGACACCATAGTGCTGAGGGGGGGCGAAAACGTCGAGCCTGTCCCCATCGAACACAAGATGAGGGAAAGCCCCTACATACTCCAGTGCATGGTGCTGGGGCAGGATCAGAAATTCCTCGCCGCCCTTATCGTCCCCAGGCAGGAGAAGATAATGGCCTTTGCCGAGGAAAACAGCATCCCCATAGTGGACTACGAACTGTTATTGCAGCAGCCGGAGATAAACCAGCTCATTGCCGCCGAGCTTTCCGACAGGATCAACACAAAAACAGGCTTTAAGCCCTTTGAGCGGGTTTTCAAGTTTACCCTTCTGACAAAGCCCTTTGAACCCGGCAGGGAGCTTTCCGCCAAGCAGGATCTGATGCGCCACCGAATAAGCGCGATATACGCCAAGGAGATACAGCGGTTGTTCAGATAATTAGGAATTAGGAGTTAGGAATTAGGAATAAAGACAGTTAGCAGTTAGTAATGAGCAGTGAGCAGTGTTAAGAGGCGGCGGTCTTTCACTGCTAACTACTAACTGCTCACTATTCTCCATCCCTGGCTTGCAAAAATATCTAAAATCATATATACCTTCTTATTGAGGGTTTTCAGTAAATTGATCACTAACAACGAAAGATTGACCGTGGGTATCATCTTTGGCGGCAAGTCGGCTGAACATGAAGTTTCCCTGCAATCCGCAAGGAATGTGTATGACGCCATTGACCGCAGCAGGTTTGAGCCTGTGCTTATAGGCATTGACAAGAACGGCGTCTGGCGCTCGACAGGAAATTCGCTTTCTTTATTGAATTCAGGCGATCCGAGCCGCATAAGCCTTACCGCCTCAGGCGAACCGGTTGCCCTGATACCCGCCAGCGAAGGGCGGCTTTCTATGGGGGCGGCTGACGGCCCTAAGCTTGACGTGATTTTCCCCATACTCCACGGCCCTCTCGGAGAGGACGGCACGGTTCAGGGCCTGCTTACGCTTGCCGACGTGCCGTTTGTCGGTTCCGGCGTACTGGGTTCCGCAGTAAGCATGGACAAGGACGTGATGAAGCGGCTCTTCCGCGACGCGGGCCTTCCCGTCGGCAAATTCCTCACGTTCAGATCCCATGAAAAGCTCCCTTCTTTCGCGGAAATCGAAACCGCGCTGAACAGCCCTTTTTTTGTAAAGCCCGCGAACATGGGTTCCTCTGTGGGAATAAGCAAGGTAAAAAGCGAAGCGGAATACGCAAACGCGGTCAGGGAAGCCTTTAAATACGATGTAAAAATCATTATCGAAGAATATATACCGGGCCGCGAGATTGAATGCGCCCTGCTGGGCAATGAAAACCCGATTGCCTCTATTCCGGGCGAGGTTATCCCCGCCCATGAATTTTATTCTTATGACGCAAAGTATATTGACGAAAACGGCGCCCGGCTGGAGATACCGGCAAACCTGGACGGCGCTTGCCAAAAGCGCGTACAGGAGCTTTCCGTGAAGGCGTTCCAGACGCTTTGCTGCGCGGGGCTTTCGCGGGCGGATTTTTTTCTGAAGGAAAACGGCGAATTGCTGATCAACGAGATCAACACAATGCCGGGGTTTACAAAAATCAGCATGTATCCGAAACTATGGGAAGCGAGCGGCATCGGATATACTGAATTGATAAGCCGCTTAATAGAGTTGGCTTTACAAAATGCTTGAAATATTTGCGAGAATTAGCCAATACGTCGAATACTACCCGCTTGTCGCGTTTGTTGCCCTGCTGCTTGCCGGGCTGAACGTCCCCATTTCGGAAGACCTCATAATCATCACGGGCGCGCTGATTTGCCAGGGAAACCCCTCGATGCTGCTTCCCGTCTTTGCCGCTACTTACGCCGGAGCAGTCATAAGCGACTACTTCCCCTATCTGCTGGGCAGATGCATCCGCAAAGGGACAATAAAGGCGAAGTTCCTCGCCAATTTGTTTTCCCGCAGAAGAATCGTCATGATACACCGTTACCTTAATAAATACGGCATTTTCGCATTTATTGTGGGCCGCTTTATCCCCTTCGGGGTACGGAACACCATGTTCATGACCTCCGGGCTTTTCGGCCTGAGGCTGAGGCGTTTCGCCGTGTATGACACTGCCGCCGCGACAATCAGCGTGAGCGCCCTGTTTTTCCTTGCGTACCATTTCGGGGAGGCGGTAGGAAAGCCGTTCCACGCCGTGGGGGTTGCCCTTTTCGTCCTGCTTCTTTCGTTTCTTACGTTTGTTGTTATTCATATTATTAGAAAAATAGTAAAAAGAAGGGAAGTAAAGACAAAGAACAATGAGCAATGAGCAATTTTTCGCGTGCAAACGCGAAAGAATAAATGCACGGTAAGTGCACGATGCTACAAAGCCCGATAAATCCTAATAAATTACCGTTTCAGCGGTATAAGCTAACTCCTTATACCGTAAGGAATTAGCGTTACATTGCGAGAGAAGGGACTTGAACCCTTATGCCTGGGGCACCAGATCCTAAGTCTCACACACCTTCATATCACTAGTGTTCAACTACTGTCATTATAATAGAAGATATTGATTTTTTTGTCAAGTTGACGCCTCCTGACACCAGCAATTCTAAATTTGACTGATTTCTACTAAATATATCCACTTGGCACGGAATTTGCTAAGAGATAAATAGCCTATAATTAGCGTAAAATCAATCATCGGCTCTCTAAAAAACGGAAAAACAAACAAAAATGGTAGGTCAAGTCGACAAAAAGCAAGTTTATGTCATGGAAAAAGATTTTGGGGGCTTAAATTTATATTATGGCTTGAAAAATTGCCTGTTAAAACATCTTCTTTACGGAAAGATAGCCCTAAAAAGCCATAATACAATATTTGCATGAGCTCAAATTTAGAATTGCTGTCCTGACACCTTGTGAAATCTGCTGATATTTTCGGTTTTGCTCATAGTCCCTGCTCATAGTAGGCATGACTATGGTACTATTCCTTATGTATGGAGGGCATTATGAAATACCTGATAATAACCGGCAATCCAAAACAGGACGGGCTTTGCCATGCGGTAACAGAGGAAGTAAAGAAAGGAGTAGAAGCCGGCGGAGCGATTGTTGATATACTGAATGTTACGAACATAGAACGCTGCCATGTCTGCGGTACTGGCTGGGGAACATGCCGGGAAAAGCATGTATGCACTTTTGGAAATGACGGATTTAACGAAGCGCAGGCTAAAGTGCATGAAGCCGATATGCTCTGTTTCATCACCCCTGTTTATTGGGGCGAAGCCGAGGAAAGCCTTAAATGCTTTTTTGACCGTTTACGCCGTTGTGAGTTTGATATGCATTGGGGTAAACAATGGGACAAGAAACCGGCTTTTTCCGGCAAGCAGGTTCTTCTTATCGCTTCGCCAGGCGGCAGCGGGAACGGGATGCTCACCTGCATGGAGCAGATGGACCGGTTCTGCCGGCACACCGGGGCTGTCATCTTTGACTACATCGGGATAAACAGATGGAATAACGATTACAAGAAACAAGCTGTATTCGAGGCTGCTAAAGCAATGGCAAGCGGGCGTAAAAATGGGGATACCATATAAGTTCACACGGCATGGACGAGCTTGTATCGCCTGTTCCAATGTTATATCTCACATCCTTTTAATAGATTCTGTCGGAAGGCCGGTGAATTCCGCAATTTCATTCAAAGGCCGACCCGCATTTTTCATCTTCCGGGCAATTTCGAGGGTCCTTTCATCGCGGCCTTTTGCCTCGCCTTCTTTTATCCCTTCCCTTCTGGCATGATTTACCCCGCTCGTCCAGTCAAACAATGCCTTTTCCCTCATCTCATATATCCGTCGGGTTTCTTCATCCTGGGAGACGATTCGTAGCTTTGTTTCTGCCTTCTGTATCGCTCCATCCATTCTAAGTACCTCCTCAATTAAATCCTGCGGGCTTCCCCGGTCAAAATAGGTCAGCCACCGGTGCAGGGTATCGTTTTGAATGTCCCGCTCCTGTAATGATCCGAACTTCACCATGTCTATAAAATGTATTTCCAGCGCATCGGTCAGCTTTATGTCCCGGTGCCTGTCTTCCCATATATGAAAGGTTGTCTGAAAATCCGGCACTTGGGGCAGAAAAGCATAGCCCACAATGTTAACGGCTATCACATTAGGCACTTCCTGATATTCCATACCGGAGGAGAGGCCCTTTGTAAACTCGCGGCTCCAGTAAAAGAGGCTCCTGCGATCCATGTTGCCGAGATTCCGTAATTGGACTTCAATTTCGACACGGTCATCGTTTTCGAGGACGGCCCGAACATCCAACACACAAGACTTACCTCCGATAATATCCGCAGGGATGGCCTTGTTTTCAATGATTTCAAGGGATTGCAACTGTTTTCCCGGGCGCTTCAACACGGCGTTGAGGAATGCCAAAAGCTGTTCCTCATCCCCTTTTTCACCCATGATTTTGAGGAAAATGTAGTCATTCAGCGGGTTTAGCCGTTCTGTAGCCATATCTGTCCTTCTCTACATTAAGTATACCCATAATACCGTTATAAAACAACTCCCATTGCTTGAAACATAAGAAAAGTGTCTGTTGCGGGTTACTTAGTAACCCATAATAAGACGGCGGTACATTAGTGTCACGGACCGTATGTTGCATATTTGAACGGCGATTATTGCAATACACAAAAGGCCTAATTGCAGGATTTTAAGAATATATTTTTACCGTTACCGGTAACTATTAGTTAATTCTATATGATTTATAAGGATTGAGTAGGAGGACATTTATAGGAATGTGTCAAACCCCGCGCAGTCAAACTGCTCATTTTTTGATTGATTAAGCGAAAAATGGATGGAGCTATAATACTCTTTTTGTCATCATCATTATCAATATGTTTTTTCTAGCCGTTAAATAGTGCTTTTTAAATAAGTGTGTGGAGAATTTATTGTATCCCCACACACTTCTGAAAAAAATTACAATTGCCGTATTAGTTCAATTGTAAAGATTATTTAATTTTGCCTTCGCGCCTGAGTTTAAGAAGCCATTCCTTTGCGGATTCGTTTCCTTGATCCGATGCTGATATAGTGGAACCCGATATTCCTGTTGAGGATGATACTTTAGATTTGACGATAGTCACACCATCTGAAACAGAGAGTATCGAAGAAACACTTATAGAAAACGTGAACGCAAAAATAGATGAAGTTAATGTCGAAGTCACGGAAGTAGCGGATGAAGAAGAAGCGGATAACGAAGAAGAAGTAAGGGAAGAACTGGCTGAAGAAACACCTTCTGATGAAGGCGAAGTTACAGCTGAAATAACATCTAGTGATGTTGACGACCCTGAAAATTATAGTAATGCCGTTGAATTTCCTACAGGTGATGATTTGTCAGAAGAAGATTTTAATTTTGGAACTGAAGGTTTTTTTGATTTCTTTAAGAAAAATAAAACAAAAAAACACCCAAAAAGAGCAAAGGTTGAAGAAGCTATAAAAGCTGTTAAAGGAAAATATACATCGTTAGCGAAAGTTATAACAGCGGGTTTTCAAGAGAAAGAAAAACAAAACAAACAAGGCTCAGAAGCATTCCAATTAGGTAGATTCTTACTTTACATTTTGGCTTGCTGTTTTATAATACCTGCTATTATATGGATAATCTGGTGTATAGTAACGTGGAATAATTTATCGAAAGATAAAGCGTCTTTGAAAAAAGCCGCAAATAAACTTCTTGATGTAGAACTTAAAGATACCATTGAGGAATATTTCAAAGCTAAATCAAAAGATCACAGAAGGGCTTTAAGAGCAATATTTAAACAGCAATGGAATTCTTTAAATGGTATTATTAAAGATCTTAAAGAATTAGGAAAAACATATGGAAAGAAACTAGCCTTCGATGATGAAGCAACAGGTTATACTGACGGTGAAGTCAATACGATTATGAATCACCCTACTTATAGAAAAGCCGAACGACTGGAAGAAGAACTTATGAAAGGAAAAGAAGATTTTCAAATGACTTTCAGAATAGATAAAAATGAATTTAATAAGATGGTGTATGGTAATGAGAATATAGGATTGACTTTATTCCCGTTATCACCAACTAAATTAGACGCGTTAAAAATTCCAAGTAAAAAAGCCTTGACAAATATATTTATTAAAGGTGAAGAAAATCTTAAAGATTATATTGATGCCCGTTTTACACAAATAGATGAAATTTGTGCAATTGAGCAGGATGAAGAATTAACTAAGAAGGTTAATGACTACAAAAAGATTGCAACTGAAGCTTTAGACACGGCTTATTTACAGAAAAACGCTTTAAATACTTTGGGTATAGCGCCTTGGGGTTTAGCGGATACTGACGATCCCGTAGCGTTAAAAGTTGGCGTAAGGTTGTACAAAATAGCTAACGGAAATTCAAAAATAGCCGGTGAAAGGTCTTCACTTAAATGTAACAGCGTAGAAGATGCGGTTGACAGAATCTTTGATCTTAAATTGATAAAAAACAAATTTAATAGTTTATCCAAGTCAAAATCTAACGCCAGTTTAGGCGTAGCTTTATACGAAACATATAAAGCTAGAGAAGAATATTTCTGGGATAATATTATTAAATTTGAAGAAGCGGACAAAGAAAAAATAACAAAAATATTCCAATTAAGTGAACTTGATATAGACAAGGACGCACTTATAAAGGATGACTTCTTAACTTCATTACAACTTTCTATCGATAATATAACAACAAGAACAAAAGGCACAGACGGAAAGGTTGAAGGTGAATTTGACAAAAAAGTATATGATGCGGCTGTGAATAAAGTAAAAGAGTATTTAAATCGAGATCTTACAGATGAAGAGACAAGCATTATAAAGGCAACCTGTGAAAATACAGATTCTGATGCTTACATACCAACATTGTTTGAAAAGTTTGTTATAAAGCTTGGTAAAGACAATATAAACGACGACTTTGAATTAAATGGTGGTGATACATCGAAAGAAGATCTTGCAGTTAATGTTACAGCCAAAGAGATTACTAATAAAGCTAGTTGCCTTACAACAATGTATGAGTTCGTAAATCGTATGAATATATTGAGTGGAGACAAACTAAACGAGTTTAATAAACATGTATTGGGTGGCGTGCTTTAATGGGCAAGGATGTGGAAAGACCAACCTTGTTTATTTGTAATGTGTCATCTAGTGTAAAACCAAAAACAGATTATGACGGACACAGTACAAGAAAAAACGTAGTACCATACAAAGAGAAACCTATAAAGGTTAACAAAGGTAAAGTTGTAAAAAAATAAATAAGAAATACAGTGGGTCAAAAAACCCACTGTATTTTAATTCGTTTTTCTCATCGAAGTTGTTTTCTATCTACGAACACATTAAACCTTTACAGTTTTTCTTTATTATTTTCAAATACGTTTTACTATCTTATGTTTCATAGATGACACTAACACCACGTTGGTTATTTTTAAGTTATTCTTTAGGGTAACACATTTGTTACAAATAAGATTACTAATTCTGTTTAATACGTTTAAAAAATTTAAATTTATTGAAATACTTTAACACGTTTTATTACGATAGGTTGATTGATTCGTTAAACACTATTGTTTATTTTATATATTTTTTATATGGACGGGTTCGCGAATATCTTTTTCCTTTTTGTTTGTTATTATGACAATGACGAACTTTATATCTAAGTTTTTCTCGTTTAACAGATTCTGCAAAGTTTGGATCAATTTCAAAAACTGTCATGATAGTTGTAATTTTTTTTAATATATCTTCAACATCATCGAGTAACCGTCTTTCTTCGTAAAAATTCATATTATTTTTTCTCCTTACTTTTATATAATATATAAAGAAAAAACAGTTTTAAAACAATAATATATGTATATGATAATTGGAGGTTAATAATATGGGTGTACATGGTGTTTCGTTTGTTGACTTAAATCTCGACAAGAAACCAGAAGAAAAAAAGAAACAAATATTTATTTTTTCAAGTATTGAAGACTTTAAAACATGGTTAGCTGACGCGTTAGAAAATGATATTACAGATCCGTATCACATTAAATTGAATATTGATAGTCTTGGTGGTCATTATAATCAACAAGGTAGTGTTGGAAAATTATTAAAAGATAATAGTGAAAAATATTTCATTATTGATCTTTTAGACAGTATTATAACAAACGTCGAGAATGTATCCTTTTACGGTCTTAATAATCTTGTTCATATGATTTTACCCAACAGTACAACAGTTATTGGTGATCAAGCTTTCACTAGTTGTAAAAATCTTGCAACTATAAATATACCAGCAAGTGTTACGACTATCAAGGATAGGGTTTTTCACAATTGTACAAATCTTACCAATATAACCGTTGACAGTAATAACAATAATTTCTGTTCAGAGGATGGTGTATTATACAATAAAGAAAAAAGTGTTTTAATATTTTGTCCACCAAATAAACCTGGGAATACATTTACAGTACCAGATACTGTTATTAGACTTGAAAATTACTCCATTTTTGCTAATCGCAATATTGAAAATTTACATTTACCGAACAGTATTAAAGGTTTTGGGGATCAGGCTTTAAGCGAAACAAATCTTATTAATATAGTTATACCGAGTGGTGTTACAAAAATTGGAGCTAATCTTTTTTATGTTTGTCGAAAACTTACAAGTGTTACAATACCAAGTAGTGTTACCAGTATTGAAAGTCAAGCTTTTTACAACTGCTCTAATCTTATAGAGATTGTTTGTGAGAGAACTACTCCGCCTTCTATGCCAGGTAATAATACAATTAGGAATGCTCATGCAAATTTACAAATAAAAGTACCTGCCGCAAGTGTTGACGCTTATAAAGCGACAAATGGCTGGAAAGCTTATGCGGCTAATATAGTGGCAATCGAATGAAAAAAAAATCGTAGACACTTAGTGTCTACGATTTGACTTTGTTATTTAATCAAAATAATTCTTAAGGTTAATCGAGCCACAACATACTTATGTAATCTCGACAATTAATAAAGTACGCTTTCCGTAAACTAACTCTTTCGGAATCCGTTAAGCTCGGTAGGCACTTTAAAATTTTGTCGAAGCTTATTTTGGTAGTGGCCGTCTTCTCTGCGGCCACTACCTTTTTAATAAGCTCTACATAAGGTATTAGGTTATTATCCATAATAACCTCCTTAATATAGAAGGCTGTTAATACAGTCGTGTATTAACAATATAGTATATCAATAAACACACAGTTTTCGTTAGCAAGGACAGAAAACGAGTGGTAACTTTAAAACAAACATTTTAAGAGGAGAAAAATATGATTAAAACGAAAACTAGTTCATTCTTAGATCCTGATTTCAGTATCGAGGATATAAGTACCGGGTTTTATACAGACATAAACAAAAATGATAATGTAGCAAGGTCAATAATTTTCGATTTAGGTATAGAAGAATTTGCACAATGCGTAACAGACAGGGATAATGAAGATGATTCAAGCTATGCTATAGAAGCTGTGAACAATTATAACGATGCTGTTTTATTTGGTAACTATGCGAATATGGCTTTCGAGCATTTGCAAAGCGAACCTGTATTCTTAGGCAGAATAAAAGAAGCGTTTAGTATTGAAAATCTTGATCCTTATAATTTCAGTTTGGAAGCCGACGATAAAGGAAAAGGTCCTACACCTAAAGTCAAGATAGCGAAAGCTAACATTTTTAAACGCATATTCAGCGCAATAGCCATGGCGTTTAAAAAACTTATTATGATGATTGGAAACTTTATCAGGTCTGTAATGAACGCTATAAAGGGCGGGATGCTTAAAAGCGCCGCTAAGTTCTATGAAAACAATAAAGCACAGTTACCTGCGTTATTAAAAAAATACGGCGACACAACTTTTAAAGGTGTAATACCCGTAAAGACGCCCAATTATAATAAAATAGATACAACAAAAATAAATTCTTTAACCGATACTTTATGCTCACATCAAGAAGAAGTTGAAAGGGTTTTAGAAAAAATAAAATCAATGAAAGCTCACGGTGCTCCAGGAAATGGTAATTTAGTAAAGGGTATCGGCACATTCTTCAGTAATACTACTAAAGCGTTATTTAGCGGAAGCCATAAACTTGAAAATGTATTTAACAACGCCTCTAAAGATTTAACGGATATATTAAGTTTAGGTGTGCCTGAGGCTAAAACCTTCCTGGCAAAAAAAGGCGCTATGACTTCCATGGGAGCGCCTTCAAAAGTAGCTTCTATTATAATTTTCGGAACAGAAAAACCTGTTGTAAAAAATGTGAAATACAGCGAATTTATTAAAGCTTTCCCGTTTGAAAATTTAAGCCAGAAATCAATGGACGACATGAAGAAGATAATTAAAGAAGGCGAAAAAGGCGCTAAATCATTACAAAAGGCTTACAAACAAATACAAGCATCTGCAAAAGCTGTAGAGGAAGCCATTGCTACGTCAGTTGCACCTCAGTATTACAACGGCCTTAAAAAAGGTTGTAACGCACTGACCTCTTTAGGTAACGCTACCCGTATGCTCAATGTTTACATGTGTGGCGTGTTACTCAACGTACATAAAGAGCATTTAAGGTGCGTGTCTTATCTTTCTACTATTGCAAGGGGCCTTGTAAAGAAAGGCGGCAGCGGTGTTGGCGGTGGAAAAAAAGAAAAAAAGTTTGATACTAAAACTGGAAAACACCTAAAAAAATAAGGATAATTATATGACATTTGATCCATTAACTACTGAAACTGGAATTAATCCCTTTTCACGTTCAAGCGAAGCAATAGATCCAAATGGTGAGAGAAATCGTGGTAAATTGTATAGAGAATATCTATCTGGAAAAAGAAGTGATAATCACAAAAAAGGTTACAAAGAAATGTTAATATTTATTGAAAAACTCGGTATGTGTCCATTTTGTAAAGAAGATGATGACGAAATAAAAACAGCAAAATTCTGCCCTTATTGTGGTAAAAGGATAAGAGTGTAATAATTTTAATTAAACGTACACCTTTGTAAAGGGTTAAAAAATAATCCGGGGCGCTTAAACGCGCCTCGGATTATTTGTTATTATTGTAAAAAGTTAAACCTTTAGGATTAATAACAATATAGTATATATGATAATAAGGGACATAGCTTTCTTATGGCAAGGACAGAAAGTGAGTGGTAACTTTAAAACAAACATTTTAAGAGGAGAAAAATATGATTAAAACGAAAACTAGTTCATTCTTAGATCCTGATTTCAGTATCGAGGATATAAGTACCGGGTTTTATACAGACAGAAAATCAAAAGCGGGTGCATTAGCTATTTCAAACCAAATGGGTCTTTTGAGTAGTTTAAAGGACGTGCATAATACAGATCAGACTAACTTTGCAATAGAATCAACTCGTTTACTTGGTGAATCAAATGCTTTGAGTAACTATGTAGCACATAGTTTGGGGGAAATAAATAGAATTTATAGTGTTGTTGGTACTATAAAAGAACGCTACGGTGTAGAAAAACTTGATCCCTATACTTTCAGTCAAGAAGCCGGAGTAAAAGAGTTTCTTAAAGGTGCTTGGAATGCTATAGTTGCAGCTTTTAAAAAGATAATACAAGCTATATCAAATTTCTTTAACATGATTAAAAATTTTATAGGTAGTCAGATTGCTAAAACACAAGAGAAGTTAGTTGAGCAATATGGACAAGCCAGTAGCGGTGTGGCAAAGGCAAAATCTATAAAAGCTCCTGATAAATTACCATCATATAAAGATTTTTCTGATCTTATGATAAATATTAATTCAGGTGTAGATGCCATAACAGCTAATTTTGATATGTTGGCGCCTATTTTTGATAAACTTGCTGATATGGAAGGTACCAATGTACATCATACAAAATGGCAAGGAAACGGTCCAGTTGGTTATGATAAAACTCAAACTGATTATTCTGATGTTAAAGATGAACGCAGATTTGCTATATCGGAAAAAGTTGATAAAGAAATGAAAAAATTAGAAGATTATTTAAATAAAAATCATATGTTCAGTAAAAACCAAAATGGCACTACTGTTAAATCTGCATCTGAAGTTGTGAATGTAAGATTATTTGGAAAAACGAAACCTTTAATTAAAGAACGAAAACCAGGTGATGTATTAAAAGGTGTAGATTACGGAAAAATGTTAGGACGTGATGGTATGGATCTTTTAAATTCTTCTGTAAAAGAAGGTCGTTCGTTAATTAAAATTATGAATGATTCTATAAAAGTAGCAATAAAAGCCGCCAAAAATTCTGAAAAATTCTTAGGAAAAGAAAAAGAAAAAGAAAGTCAAAAAATGCAGAAAGCAAATAGAAAATTATTACAGACACTTAATAGAGAAAGAAACTACGGTGGAAAAGCTCACGCTCTTTATCTTGCTGCATTTTCTGCTTATTTAAGAACACGCGGTTATATTGCAGCCGCTATGAAATCAGTAATTTCAGCAAGTAAAAAAGAAGATAAATAATAAATAAAACAAAAAAATACTGGAGAGAATTTCTCTCCAGTATTTTTTATACCTTATTTTTCTTTTACATTTTACAACATTGAAATTAAAGTGTCGATGTCATGCCGAGCAGTCTTTGACTCCTTAGCAGAAACATTGATTGTGGCTTCCCCCGTTGTCGGGTCCGTAATCGAAACTGATTTGTTTAAAACTGCTCCCATAAGTTTAATGTAGTGTTCGCTGTCCTCACCGTGTTCTTTCACGTCTACGATTGCGTCGTAGACGTTTGCGTCTTCAAATAAGGACTTTAAATAATTAAGGTGTGTTTCCTCGGGCGTGTCTTGTTCAGTAAGACCTTTAGTTCTTGTAGGAATACCCCTGACCGTTGCCACAGCACCGTTAGCTTCAATAGTCCTTTCGGGTGTACTTGTAGCGGTAGTCTTAGGTTTAGCTTTTACCGGCGTAACCTTTACAGTTGGCGTGCTGTTCGGTATTACTACATTAGAGTCATCCGCTACCGCGTGTTTTAAAAACCCAAAGGTTTTTTCGAGATAACTGGCCATAGTGCTTTTGACTTGTTTTTCTTCAGTTTCTTCTTCGTGTGTGTTTTCCTCAGCATTTTTCATTAATTTTGTATCGTGCTCGTTAATAAAACCAATTACGAGATTATAAAACGTACTGATGTTGTCGTCCTTAAATTGTGACAGAAACATGAGTATTTCATCAACGTCCTCAATATCGATTTTTTGGATTTCATCCATTATAGTCAATAAATCCTTCGTTAAGATGGTTGGTTTTACTGAAAGGGCGGCACGTATAACATGCGCGTTATTGTGGACTTTAATGAATTTTTGAATGTTATCTGTAACCATCTTATACTCAGCGTTTTCTTCTTTGTTATATCTCTTCGAGAACCAACCGGTTTTTCCTTCTGGTTTCTGTGTAGGATGCTTATACGCATTGAAGAATTCGACGTATTCGTTATTGGAGAATTTAAATCCGACATTCTCAAAAGCGTTTTTAAGTTCCTTTGAATTCATAAAGTATTTACGTTCAGACGGTATCTCTTTATTATACACATGTTCGCCGCAATTAAGCCAGGCGTCGTACTCTTTTCGTGCCTTCTCTACATGTTTTTCAACGTTTTCATACGAGAAATCATCAAGTATGGCGTAGTAACTTCTTCTCACTCCAGTATAATCGAATACTCCTGGTTCCATTGAGAGCATAACGCCGTCGCCGTTAATAGGATACAGTTTTTCTGTTATCGGATAACCGTTAACTCCCTTAATAAGATTTATAGCGTCAATTGTGCTTTCAATAAGAGGAATACCAGAATTTTCCCTCGGTCGTAATGTAATACTCATATAAACTCCTTTAAAACAAAATTAGTACAAAGATCAACGATCTTTATTTCTTTAAACTCACAATATAATATATAAATAAAAAATATGTTTATTACGGATATTTATAAAAAGTTGCATTAAAACGTAAATATATAGAGGTATAAAATGAGCCGTAATACATATGATATTTTAGGACCAATGTTGACAAAGAATTATAAAAATCCTAATATCGAAAACAGAAAAACTTTGCAATATTTAGATAGATTAGTTGCAGACTACAAAGATGAAAATGTTTTATCTAAAGAATATATTATCAATGCTATTGAAGGCTATAGTGATGGGATTAGAGAATTAAAGGAATTCGATAAGGCGTTCGAAGCTTTCTATAAAACCGATAAACTGTCATATTATTTTGAAGTTGGTTACGAAGATTATGATCCCTATTCATTTAGTGCGGAAAACGAAGGAAAGGAAAACTTCTTCATTAGAGTATGGAGGAAGTTTGTTGCCGTTATTAAAAAGATATTCGGTAATATCATAAAATTTTTTAAATTTATTATAGGTAAAATTGTTCAGTTTGTTAAGTGGCTAATTGGAAAATTGTTTAAGAAAAAGAAATCGGGAGCTGAAATTAAACGCGCTTCTAATATGTTTGATAAATACAAAAACAAACCATTTAAAGATAATAAAAGAAGTCAAGAGGCAATTGATTTTTCTTTAATTTTTAATAAAGAAGTTTTAGAAGATTTAGCAATTTGTGATTTAAAAGACGAGGATTTATTAGCAAAAATTAATAGGTTAATAGGTATAACGTCGGCTTTTATTGAAGGTGCTAATAAAATTATGAGACAACAAATAGAGATAGATAAGGTGTTTACATTTCAATTTACTCAAACAGGTAGTTCTTTTCGTGATGTTCACTCAAAAAAAGAAAATTATTTGGAACATACAGATACGACACTATCTAGAATTGTTACAGACTACATTACTAAAATAAATCACATGTCAGTTTTTCCTGTTTATAAAAATCTAATGGATAATGATGATGCAATCGTTAAAATAAATGGTAAATTAATAGCTCAAGCCTGTTTTTGTGATGAAAGTATTACAAATTTTGAACAATTAGAAAAACGAAGAAAAAATATCAACATAAATTGCATAGAAGATGTAATTTCTAAAGATTTATTTGTTAATGTTTATTCTATGCCAGATGATTATAAAAAAGAATGGGAAGAAGAAAATAGAGAGATGATTGATTATTGTGATGCTTTAGAGAAGACTTTAAAGAGTTATAATAATTTAGTTGAAAATAAAACAAAAGAATTTGAAAAACTTAAGAATCCTATGGAATTAGATGATGAAAATGAAAGAAAAGAATACGCAAATGCTTTAAAAAATTATTATAATATTATACGTAAACAGACTCAAGTATGTTCTAACATATGTACACAAGCAATTCAGACAACAAAATATATATTTCAATTTAGAATTAATATAAACACTATCGTAAATAATATTGTATCATATTTTAAAAAAGAAGATAAGATAGTATTACAAGAAGCTAACAAAGGAACAGAAATACAAACTTTGTATGGCCCATTACCTATATATGTATTTCCTGAATCTGACTATAAAAAAGACGGAAAAGCTATAAAAGGTGATGGTAATTTTGCAAACAAATTGATTGAATTATCTAAAAATTGCTTATCTTTTCTTTTAGGTGGAAAAAAAATTGTAACAAAAAAATTGGACAATAAAGGAATTTCATTTTCCTGTGATAAAAATATAATTGATGGTGCTAATGGTTATTATATAACAAATGATCCAGATAAACCTGGTGATGAAAAAAATTATATACAAATAGTAATAAATAGTGATTTATTCTTTATTTATGATCATGATCATATTAAAGGTTTCGATGAATCTCTACCTATAGAAATTCACATAGCAACTGTTGTTATACACGAAACTGTTCATGCTTTTCAGGCAGCTAAATTAAATAAAAATTCAATACTAAATAAAAAAGAAATAGGATATGGCTCCAAGAAGGGAACATATGAAAAATCAGCATATACAGATAGATTAAGTGATGGTGATAATTATAAAAAACAAAAAATACTAAATCATATTAATAATACAACATACGCTGCACATTTAACAGAAATAAATGCAAATAAAGTAGCTTATAAATTCGCTATAAACGCTGTTAAGAAAATAGATAAATTAGATAATGCAACATTTGAGGTGTTTAAACATTATCTTAAAAGAGTTAATATGTGGGATGAAATAAGAGAATATCAGATTGAAAACAAAAAATAAAATAAGTAGACTGTTCTAAGAACAGTCTACTTACTTATTTCTGATGGGCGTACTATAATCACCTTGAATTATATATTGTACACCATCTTTAATAATAACACCGTTGCATTTTGATATTCCAGTTTTTTTAATTAATTCTAATAGATCATTATCATTTAGATTTATTGATCTTTTGGAATCATTTATACTGTTTTCTACGGTGTTTTCATTAGTTATTAATTTTTCCTCTTTAACCATAATTATACCTCCTATAGTATGTTTATGATACACCATATAATATGTATTCATAATACTGTATTGTTACATGTATGTCAATAGGGTAAAAAATAAAGGTCGCCTTGAAAGCGACCTTTATTTGTGTTTTAGTTGTTTTGTTATCCTTCTTCCGTGTTCCACGCTTCTATCGCTCACTCCTTGTTCGACAATAATATACCTGTCTTTTTTAATATCACCGTGTGTCATAAAAAACCTCCGTATTTCTTAAAGATTTTGTTCACTTTTTTAAATAAAAATAGTGGGTTATATAACCCACTATACGTTAACCATCTTAAAGTTATTTGCAAAAACAAACACGTTCTTTATCTTTAAGTTAATATGCAAAACAATAACACATTTTACTATACTAAGTTATTTTAGAACAACAAATACGTTGTACCGATGAAAGTTATTTCTGTGTCTTTAACGCATTAATTTCCTCTAATTTTTTTAAAAGCCTCTAAAACATTTATGATATTCAAATTATTCTTAATCCTCAAACACATTTGTACTTAAGAGGTTTCTGAAAGGAACTAAAGCGTTTTTTCTGGTAAAGTTATTGCTGGCGGTAAACACATTCAAGATGTTTAAATTATTCTTCGATAATAACACGTTGTATTTAGTATTTTTTATTCTTCCTGTCAACACCTATGGTATAATATACAAGCATAATACGATTTTAATTCACAGCAGTTAACTGAGAAAAAAAAGATGAAACCCGGCAATCCCACTTACACAGAACTGTTTTGCAACAATTAAGATAGGTAAAGAATTAACCGGGTTTCCAAGGTATTAATTGGCAGTACCTTATTTTAATGTTTATGACACTGTATAATGAGTTAGTTCCAGACTTAGATCAAGTTCCACATTCTCTTTAACAATTTCTTCTTCGCCACCTATCACAACTTTATACACTTCGGTATGAGATACTGTTTGGCCCAATTTTCTTTTAATAGGCAATCTGTTAATAAATTCTTCAAGTTGTTCTTTAATTTCCTCGTTTGTTAAACCTTTTTCGTCAGTTATTACATTGGTATTATAATGATCTTTTTCTCTCGTTTTATCGTCTTTAAATTGCGGAAGCAGTGTTAAATAAACATGCAATTCGTACAAATATTCTTTCATAAATATTCTCCTTTAAAATTTTCTTTATATATTTAACTGTTAATTTGCTATTACAAAATCACAGAAACATTGTTATAAGGAGTTATATATGTTTTTATTAAATCTTGCGGTAATTCAATCGTGTAATTATAACTGTTACTATTGCACAATGAAAGAATGGACTTACCCTATGGATCACGTGCTTCCTGACGGGAAGAAAGCCAACGCGCTTACCAACGAATCTCTTCTTAACTGGATAGACGAATATTTGACGCCGGATAAATGGATAATTAAAATTACAGGCGGGGAGCCGGGATTATATCCTGAAATAGAAACCCTTATTCCCGAGCTTGCTAAACGCGGGTACAAAGGCCTTATAGAAACAAACGGTTCGCTTCCTATACCTAAATCGGATAACTTTATACGCCTTGCGGCGTGGCACTTAAACAGGCCGTTCCCAGAATACTATGACGCTATAATGATAATTCAGCTTAAAGAAGACAACTGGCAGGAAAAAGTAGACTATTGCGAAAAAAACGGTATTAAGTATCTTGTTAATATGCACCGTGGGTCTACTTCCCCCTATACCTATCAGGAACGTGTTGATGAGGATGCCACTCACGAGAAAACGCATTATGAAGGACAGATGATGATATATTCTTCAGGGGTAATGCAATCGTGCTCGGCTACAACAGTGAGTTTCGGCTCTGTTTTTGATATGGTCAAGCCCATGCCCATGTATATAAATACAGATAATTGTTTAACGTGCCCCCAGTTTTATAATATTGACCGCCTTATTAGATGGTGGGAATGAAAGACAATTAATATAAAAAAATAAAACCCGCCCTGTAATAAGGCGGGTTTTGATTAATTAATTTAAGACAAAATTTATGTTATATTATCCTCAGTATGTTTTTTCAACTACAGCAAAATACATTGCTTTGATTTCACATATTAATTCCCAAAAGCGTGGATCGTTCAACATTCGTTTTGTTTCTTCTTTTTCATTTAAAACTTTATTTTGCATGTCAACATAATTATGTAGTGGGTTCATCACTACCTCCTTACTGGAAACTTAATTTATTCTCAACTCACCTATGATGTTTTTCGGGCATTTCTGGGTAAGTAGAAAAACCGGTTTCCCGTGGATTAAGCGGGTTCCGAAAGGAACCCGCAGTTTTTATCTACTATAATAGGCGAATATTTTTTGTCTTTGTTTTATATTACAGAAATCAGGTAAATATTAAAGATGATTAAAAATAAACTGCACCTACGGGTGCAGTTTTTAATTGTTTTCTATAGAAAATGGACAATAATCTGCTGAATTATGTATTGCTCATTTATTTTTCTTTGTTTTCTGACATTTCATGTAATTGTGGTATTACCCTATTACGTGGTATTATTATTTTTGAGGAGAATTCGTCATTAATAGTTTTATTGTTTTTGAAATATAAATCAGTAATCTCTTCGATCTTTGTTACAACTATTTTTGCATGATTTGTAACTTGATTACTACCGTTTCTTTTTATATAGTTGTTTAAAAATACGAGAATCGGTTTAATGTTTGGATAAAAATTTTTAATCAGTTTTAATTTAAGACAATACCAGTTAAAATCTTGACCTAAATCAATTTGTCCGTTAATTAATGTATTTTTGTGTTTATTTAATTTTTCTATAACCTCATTTTGTAATTCAATAATATCGTTAAATTTTTTATGAAATATTATCATGTCTGCTATTATTTCATTTAAAGTTACACCCTCGGTTTCCCCTTCTACACTATATTTTTGATTAATATTTTTTAAACGAGTAATTTTAATCATAAGTGTTCCAAATGACAATAAGAAATTTGAATATTTACTTAAATAAGCAAATAATGCTCTTTTAATTTCAATTGTCGCTTGTTTTATTTCATATTCTTTCCGTCTTGCTTCCTTTGAAGTCTCTTCAGCACTTTGTGTTAATTCGTCGTCCGCGCCAGCATCAGTGGTTAAGTCATCATCCTCTTCAATGCCAAATTTAGCAAAGAAGTTCTTAAGCTCTTCCTCAGAGACTTGCTCGCCTTCAATCTCATCGCCGTCTTCCGGATATATTTCTTCATCGTCATCATCCACCATAATTTATTCCTCCGTAGATATAATATACAAGTATACTACTGTATTGTTTCGAGTATGTCAATAAACAGAAAATAAAGGTCGCCTTGTAAGCGACCTTTATTTTGTTTTATTTATAAATTAAGCACTTACTACGTTAGACTGATCGGAATCTCCGACACCAGTTACAGCAACGACATAAAAAAAATTAAAACTACTTGTTTGTTTATTACTTGCATAATTTGTGTCTGTTGTTGTAGCAATAAGAGAATATTCTGTATTACCGGTGGGCGCATCTGTACGATATACTTTATGATATATTTTATATGAAGTAGCACCGAGAACCGCAGACCAGCTTAGTGTAATTGTTTTACCGCAACCAGCCACTGACAATGTAGGCCCATTAGGCCTTGTAAAAAGTACTTCATTAGAAGCAGCGGATAAAGGAGATGAGGAGACATCGTTGCAAGCTTCTATTTTATAATAATATGCAGCTTTATTATGAGGAACAGTATCTTCGCAACTTGTACCTGTAGTGCTACCTATATATGTATATTCACTACTGCTACTACTTCTATATACTTTATAATACGTGGCTCTTGCAGCGGTAGACCAAGTTATCTTAACTACACTATTACTAATAGGATATGCTGTTACGTTCGTCGGAGTTGCAGGTGCTGCTGAAAAAACTAAAACGCCGTTACAGTAAACTGTTTGTATATTTGTTCCGCCATAATTTAAAGACGATATTTGTGTTCCGTTAACAACTATTGGCATTAATCTCTCCTATCGTATATTAATATTAAGAGTATTGCCATTTAATGTAAATTCTGGTCCTGATACAAATATATCGGCTAATGAAGACACATTAGAAATCGGACTCGCAAATGATTGATCGTTCATTGAAAAATTCTCTGTACAAAGAATAGGCGATACAGAATTAGAAATTCTCATTAAATAAGTAGAGCCACCGCGCACATAAATGAACTCTATAGAAGGGTTTGTAAGTTGTCCTATATTTTTAAACGGCGCAGAACCTGTAATCCAACCAGCATTATGTATGGCGAGTACTCTTCTGTAAATGTCGCTAATAGCACCCCAACCACAACCGGTTACTTCCCAAATAACATACCCCCACCAACCACCGTTTCCACTATTAGTACCCCAAGATGGCGCGAATCCACCGGAAATCTCTATACGTGTACGAGGGAATTCTCTTGCACCAGGTAAACTCATTCTAATAGCATAATACTTATTTGGATCTAATGCTCTTGTGTCAATAGTGTATTCTTTTAAAGTAAAAAAATGATCATGATCACCTTTAGCGGCGGTCGTAGCCGTTGTGCCTAATTCTAATTTTGTATCAGGTGGAACAACCCATTTTCCGTCTTCTCTTAAGTATTTAGTAGTACCAGCTACTTTATCAGGCGGTGGCACAAAACCCTTTTTAGCATTAGGTCCAGAACTAGTAAAAATATCATGATCATGAGATTTCTGGGCATCTAGCCCTGCAAGTAATTCGTCATCTCTATTTTTTAAACCGTTTAAAGCGTTATTTACATTCTCAAAAGTATTGTTTGTTGTGTTTGCAAAATTACCAAAACTTGTACCTAACTCATTTATTTTTGCATTTAATTTACCATCTTCACTCTTTAATAATGTCTCGCTAGCTGATATTTTATCACCTAATTCTTTAAATCTTAAAGTATTTAATTCGTTGCCATCAGCCGTTATGAGATTCTTTAATGTACCGAATGATATCTTTCTTGTAAAAACACCGTCTGTAATTGAGAAGTAATTGGATTCACCCAAGCTACCTCTGAATTCTCTTAATTCTTGTATTGCTATTGATACAGCCATTTATCTTCCTCCAAAAAATTGATTGTTTTTAATAAAAAATATTATATTAGAATGTTTCATTTTGTTATGATATAAATATCTAAACAAAAATAAACACAATATTATATAAGGAGAATAAAATGGTCAAATACGCATTGTTCAGACGTACGCATGAAGTTGCCCCGGTGTTAAAAGAAGACATTGATTCAGGCGTGAAAAATTTTTATATGGGCGATTATCTTTTAGGAATAGAACCGTCAGCTTCAAAAAGTACCGCGTTTTTTAATTCACCTACAGGACTATATACTAAAAAAATGCAATTTGCTTTGTTATTTAATTCAAAGGAACAAGTTGAAAAAATAGCCAAGATGTTAGCAATATTCCCCGCTAATTATGAAATACAGTGTATGGATGTTTCTAACGGGGATACAGCTTATATGGTAAAACTAAAAGGAACAGAAAAAGAGAATAATATCTATTATTTAGGCGAAAACATGGCGCTTACATTAGAACAAGATAAAGGTTTGATATTTCCTTCGCGTAATAACGCGCAGATTAACATCATGCAAGAGAAGTTAGATAAAATTGATAGTTTTGATACCGTTGAAATTATAGAAGTAGACTTCCCTCAAGTTTTTTTTACAAGAACTATAGATAACACCGAATGTGCGCTGACTGTTGACAGTTCAAATGTTGATAATAAAGTGGATGGGGCGTTAACAAGGGAAGAAATAGACGATCTATTAGATGCTGCTAATCCTTCTGATTCTAATCAAAATAAAAAAACAGAAAATACAGAGGAAACAACTGTTGAACCTGATCACGCAATTGAACTCTGGACTTAATCGAACTGCCTTTTAAATAATAACACTAAAAAGAACAGAATTAATTTTAAACGTACACCTTTGTCAATAGGGTAAAAAATAACCGGGGCGCGTTTAAGCGTCCCGGATTATTTGTTGTTATTGTAAAAAGTTAAACCTTTTTCTTTTTACCTGGCTTTGTATTAAGTTTTGTTGATTCTGTGCCATGTGTTTTCTGCTGGTCAGTCGCCTTTGGCATTGGATGCCGTTTTACTTTACCGCCAAATTCTTTTTCAATAGAATCTGCCCATTTGTTTAATCTTCTGTGAAATGCTTCATCTGTCACCATTATTTTTCCTCTAAACCCGTTTGTTTTTCCTTTTGAACTCAGGATTAAGGTGTGCCTCTTCAACAGCACGTGCGTCTTTATTTTTCTTATTGTACTCATCATTTGCGTTTTTAATGTGTTCGTCTATTATTTTAAATGTTTCCTCGAAATTTTCAGTTTCACCAATAACAGTTTTTTTATTATTCTTCATAACCTTCCTTTATTTATTAGACCCTCTATGAAAAGTTAAATTTATTTACTTTCATGTAATTTCGGTATTTTTTTGCCGTATGGTACTCTTATTCTTGGTGTTATTTCATTATTAATAATTTTATTATTTTCATAATAAGTATCAATAACTTCCTTAACTGGCTTTTTTGCATAATTAATAAATTTATTAGCACCTTCTGTTTTTATATAATCTTTTAATATATTGAAAGAATTAACAACTGTTTTATTATAACTATTTATAGTGTTTAAAAATTTAATATAATTATTAAGATCATTTCCAAAGTTAATTTGTCGATCGACTATTATATCATCATAACTGTGAATTTTAGCCATGACACCTTGTTGAAATTCATGCATTTTTTTACATTTTTCACAAAAAGTTTTCATTTCATGTAAAGTGTTTTCTAATTCTTCACTTTCAATACCATGGATAAATGATTCAGCAGAAAATGCAATCATCGACATTTGAAAAGACGATAGTAGTTTTTCGTATTCTTTTAAATATTCAAACAATACTTTTTTAATTACAATTGTCGCTTGGTTTATTTTATACTCTGTTCGCTTTTGTTTTTTGTTTAATTCCTCTTGACTCACTACATTTTCGCCGTTTGCTCCACTTAAAATCTTATGCACTAGCATTAAATCAGTCATCTGCTTTTCCATAATTTATTCCTCCACGGATATAATATATATTCATGATACAGTATTGTTTCACGCTTGTCAACAGGAAAAAAATCCACCCTATTGTAGGGTGGATTTTAATCACTATTCCTCCGGAATAAAAGCAGGGCCAGTAGTTTTTTGAAGTGTCTCAATCCAAATGTTTTTAAGGTTAGTTGTGTTTTCAGCAAAACCTTTCCAACCTTTTGATTCCTCAAAAATACCGCCGCGATTGTTCAAGGGCCGCATATCACTATAACCCTTTTCTTTATCATATTTATTCGGTATAATGATGTTGATACTTGTGAAAAATTCAGATGTTTTAACATCAGCCTCAAGCCGCAACAGCCGAATTGCCCAAATGACAACCTCGGAGTATGTTGTGATAACGATGTTATCCTCAACATGATTTTTGGCCAAACCGGAATATATATCTTTTATTTTCTGATATATACCGTCCGGATTAATAGGCCAACCACCCTCGCCCGGTTCACCTGAACTACCAGCAAAAGATATTTCAGGGTATTGGTATATTCTGTCATATTTTGCATTAAGCTTTTTCCTGAGCATCGGATTAAGATCACCCCAGATAACGAATAACTTCATAGTTATACCTCATACAAAGAGTTACGGTAAGAATAAAGAAGTACATCTTTATTTATTTCTTACTCAAGATTATAATATGTATTTATAAACCCTCTTTATTACCGCATCCCACAAGATAAAAAAAAGCCGCCTATTAAGCGATCTTTTACATTTTTATTTTTTTAGTTTATTAATATAAATCTAACACGTTATTGTATTTTAAGTTATTCGTGATGTGAAACACTACATTAATGTAACCTGTTAGCATACTTTTCTATGAACCCATGTAACAAACGATAATTAAGATTACATATTATATCTTGCAATAGAATGTTAAGAAGCG
>Ga0268262_10001100_pt1 | contig 34477 bp, 26 predicted proteins | sample TergutNc150P3_FD_190354 | JGI IMG/M metagenome (GOLD analysis project Ga0268262, IMG submission 190354) | Nasutitermes corniger P3 segment gut microbial community from laboratory colony in Florida, USA - Nc150 P3 (SPAdes) (version 2) | ecosystem: Host-associated > Arthropoda: Insects >...
AGCAGGGGTGAAAGCCATTCAAAAACACTGTTTTAAGTACTTTGTGGCGGCGTTGCGTGAAATTTTTTCTCAAAAATCATCTCTAAGCTTTTATATCAAATATATACGAAAGCTGAATGAGTTAATCGGCGTTTACTATATTAAAATACTTATCCAAATTCAGAGGATTTATGTATAAAAGAGTTTTGGTTGCAAATAGGGGGCTTATACAGGCGGCGTGTGTTAGGGCAATTAAAAGCCTTGGGGCAGAGGCCATAGCTCTTTGCGAAGAAAGTGATTTTAATCAGGTGGGTGTGCGCGAGGCAAGCCGTGCCATTGTCATTAGCTCAAACAAAACAAGTTCTCCGTATTTGGATGTTGAGCAAATTGTGCTGGCTGCAATGGAATGCAAGGCAGATGCTGTTCACCCCGGGTATGGATTTTTGGCCGCAAGCACGGAACTCAGCAAAAAATTATCCACTTTTGGCATTGCTTTTATATCATCTTCTAGATTAGCCAAGGGTCGTAGCATTGCCGAAGAAAAAAAATTATTGAACGAGGTTGCCATAAAAGCCGGATTTGCGATTTTGCCGCACAGCGAGGTTTTTGAGGATATTGCAAAATTATCAAAAGAAGCAGAACACATATCCTATCCATTAATGGTAAAGGCAGCAGGGGCAGCAGGCGGCAGGTGCATTAGAGAAGCCAAGAGCGCAATGGAATTGCAAACCGCCATAGACAGCGTGCTTCGCCAGTGCGAGCGCTTTGGCTATGAAAAAAGCCTTTATTTAGAAAAAACATTAACACATCCGCATATAATATCTTTTCCGGTTCTGCGCGATAAAAACGGCAAACAAGCAATTCTCCCTGAGATAGAAGGTTCTGTGCAGTTTCGTTTTCGCAAATTGCTGGTAGAAAGCCCAAGCCCTTATCTGTCAAAAGAAAACAGAAGCAAAATAATGGCTATGCTTCCGGCTCTTATAGATGGCCTTGATATTGTAGGTCACGCAAATGTGGAGTTCCTCGTTTCCGAAAATGATATTTATCTTTTAGATGTTAAAGAAAACATACAGCACTTTCACGGCGTAACCAACTTGCTAACAGGCGTTGATGTTTTGCGCGGGCAAATAAGGCTGCATTCCGGCGAACCTCTTTTGCTGCAAAAAGACGGAATTAGAACTGAAGGCTCTGTTATAGCCGTAAATGTTGACGCCATGGATCCTTACAGCAATTTCTCCGCATCGCCTGGCAAAATAGAGAGAATGTTTGTTCCCTTTGGCGATGGAATACTGGTTCAAAGCCCTTTTGTCTCTGGCGACACAGTTTCTGCAAACTACGAATCTGTCTTGGCGAAAATTATGGCATATTCCAACACAAGGGAAAAGACAATTTCCAATATGGAGTCTGCTCTGGCCAACTTCCGCATAGAGGGCATAAGCACAACACTCCCCTTCTTGCGCGGTGTGCTAAAACATCCAGATTTTTTAAACATCAAATGGACTGGACTGCACCTAGCTTCCGAACACCGTGTACAAGAAGTTTTGGAAAATATCCACGTGCCAGACGAAGAGGAGCAAGCAGCCCTTGTAGCCGCACTTGCCCTCAGCACCGATAGCAATGCCTCTGCAATTATGGCAAATGCCGAACACGGCGGTTTATTGTGGGCAATGTTCAGACCAAAAAGGAAAATGGAATATTGATAAATTTTCCACTAGCCGCATCAAGAGCAGAAATAGAACTGCGCTTGAAGCAACAAAAGCACCTTCTCTTAACCGCACCAACAGGAACGGGAAAATCCTCTTTTTTGCCTTGGTTGCTCGCAGGCGAGCGAGACCGCGTAAGAATATTGCAACCCCGCCAGCTTGCAGCAAGAGAGTTAGCAAAATTCTTAGCAAAATTCTACAAAGAACCGGTAGGCGAAACTGTGGGCTACAAATTCCGCTTTGAATCCAAAATTTCAAAAAACACGAGAATTCTATTCCAAACCTATGGCAGCTTTTTAGCCGAAACTCTTAGTGGGGAATATTCTCAATTAAATTGGCTAATCTTTGACGAATTCCACGAGCGGCGAGCGGAGATGGATTTGCTTTTGGGATTCGCTCTCTCAAAGGAGCAAAGAGTAGCTGTGCTTTCTGCGGAATTGGAAAGAGAGGCTTTGGAAAAATATTTGGGAGTTGAGTGTTTAAAAATTGAAAACCCAGGTTTTCCTGTGGAAATCATTAGGCAAGAGGCAAAAACGAATGAGCCTCTTGTAAATCAAGTGGAGAGAGCTGTTAAGAGCGTTTTATACAACGAAATCGATGGAACCGTGTTGGTATTTTTACCTGGGAAAGCGGAAATTTCCGCTTGCAGAGCACGTGTTGCAGATAGCCTTGGCAAAAATTCCCCTGAACTTTTTTCTCTTTTTGGCGGTCAATTAAAAGAGGAACAGGAAAAAATATTTGAACCGAGCGAAAACGCAAGGATAATTTTCACCACGAACATAGCAGAAACATCTTTAACCATTCCAAATGTGAAGGTGGTTATAGATTCCGGTTTTGAACGCATGGCTTTTGATGATGCTGGAATGGGTTTAAGAACGCTGAGGCTTTCGCGAATCGCTATGCAAAATGCGGTGCAAAGAATAGGCAGAGCAGGCAGAACGCAAAAAGGTTTGTGCATACGCTTGTGGAGCGAGCGTGAAGAGGCAAATTTTGCAACGTCAATAAAACCCGAAATTGAGCGTGTGAATGTGGAGAGATTTTTGTTGCAAAAAATTTCACTCGGAGTGTCTTTTGATTTATTGACTGAGTTGCCCAAACAAAAAGAAAATTCCGCTTTGCAAAAACTGGAAAACTTAAATTTGATAAAGGAAAAGAAAATAACCGAAATGGGCAAAAAAGTTTTGAATATCCCTGTGCAGTCTTTGGAACTTGCCACCCAGCTCGCATTGCAAAAAACGCTTTCAAAGAATATTTTGGCAATAACAATGCTTTTGGAGAGCGAAAATAAAAGCGGAAATATTTTGCATTTGGCAGAGGATTTTTTAGAAGGTAGAGGAAAATGGCAACGCGAAGAAAAATTGCATTTTGAGCAACTGCTCCGTTATGCAGGGGGGCGTGATAGTGGCACAGGGAATGGTTTGGAGTTTCTCATCTCTGCCTTCCCAAATGCACTCGCTTTTAAAAGCGATGGAGAGCAATATTACAAAACCAAAGATGGACTTTCTGTTTTTTGCGAGTCAAAAGAAAAAGCGATTTTGGTTTTGGGTTTAATGCGCAGCGAAAACGCCAAATTGCAAAAAACAAGCGCAAGCCTTTACGCTCCTGTTCCAGACAAATATTTGCAAAGCGGCACTTCCAAAATGGAACTTCAATGGAAGCCGTCTCAAAAACAATTTGTGGCAATGCGGGTAAGCGATTTTGGCAAAGAGGAATGTTCTGTGGAAGAGCGAAAATCTTTGGAAAATCAAACATCTGAGGCGTGGAAAACTTTGATGGTAAAAGAGGATTTCACAAGCCAATGGCAAACCGAATCAAATTTAAGCCTTCTTGCGAAAATGAAGTTAGCAACCAAACTTTTTCCCGAACACAATTTTCCCAAATGGGACGAAGAAGATTTTTGCCTGATTATGGACGAGTTTTGCAACGGTATTTTTTTGCTAAAGGACTTGAGTGAGGAAAGGTATAGAAAAATTCTTGAAGAATATTTTGGAACCTATTGGCTTGATTGGCTGCACAAAAATTTTCCAAATTCCTTAAAACTTCAAAACGGCAGAATTGCAAAATACATATATAATCCAGATGGCATAGTTGAACTTTCTGCCCGAATAGGAGATTTTATGGGTATGCAAGGCGAGCATTTTATAGCTGAAAATCGTTTGAGAGTTCGCTACGATATTTTGGCTCCCAATTACCGCACCGCTCAAAAAACTTGGAATCTAAGCGATTTTTGGCAAAACACTTATCCCGAAGTGCGAAAAGAATTAAGAGGCAGATACCCTAAGCACCCTTGGCCGGAGAAACTATAGTAAATGCTGATTAACTCACAACCTCAATTTTATCCAATCAGCATTCCCCCCTTAAATGGAGATTTTTTTAACAAAAATCACCATTTGTCCCCCCGTTTTTCCGCTCGGAGAGCTAACGGGGGGAACGCCACAGCGAGATTCAGAGTTAATCAGTGGCTACTATAGAGCCAGTATTGCAAGATTCCCAGAATTTTCTATTTTTGCACGCTATGGCTTCCGTGTCTAAACCTTATCCCTCAGGGTCGCGGTGACGTTGCAATTAGCAATGTCGTTTCTTAATCAGATAAATGAATATACAAATTTTAAAAATTTGACAGAAAAATTTTCAGAACAGGAAAGATTCTCATATACAAAATCTTTATCGAGTGTCTGTTATAAAACTTATTTCCATAGTTTTGACAATTCCAAAAATTTTTACCCTATATCTGCTATATTGTTTGCTTTGGTAATCATAATTCTTACGGGCTGCGCTTCCGCACCGCCGCCTGAGCCTGCTGTTTGCTGGCAAAAAGAATCCTGCCTAGCCACAACCTACCCCGAAAGCGAGTGGTACTTAGCCTTTGCCGAAGACACCCTCAGAAACGGGCAGAATGTGGCGGAAGCTCGCTCGGCATTGGAAAAGCAGGCACTTGGCAAAATGATAGAAAGGATTAAAGTGGATATATCCAGCCGCTCTTCCGTAGAAACAAAGAGCAACTACCGCTCAAAAGACGGCATTGGTAGCGAGGAGATAAGCAAGGATTTTATGTCGGCAATACAGATATCCGCCGATGCCGAGCTGGTTAATTCATTCACGGATTCATACAATGATGCCAAAGCCAAAAAGGTCTATGCGTTTGCGGCGGTTAGAAAATCAGATTTGGTTTCTCATTACGCTCAGAAAATAGAGTCCGCTTTGGGTGAGGCACAGCGCACCTTTGAGCTTGCCGAGCAAATGGCGAAAGCTGATAGAAAAAAAGATGCTTTTGAAAAATTATCTAGTAGCAAAAAATATGTGGAATCCGCCGTTCCCTACAGAAACTTTTTGCTCGCTGTGGATGCCAAAAGCAGCTTGGGTGGCGGTGAGCAAGCAAACAAACTGCTCAAAGATATTGCAACTTTGCAGATAGAACTTGAAAAAGGTACGGTTGTGTTCGTAGGTGGAACGGAAAGCATACAGGAGCAAGCCACGAATATCATTATACCGAGATTGCAGACAATGCTTTCCGAAAATAATGTGACGGTAACGGAAAAACAAGAGGAAGCAAGCCATATACTCAGCATAGAATCAAGGGTTTGCAATCCGAGGGCAGACGAGCATTTTCATTATGCGAATGCCTGCATAAAAGTTGTTTTGACAAATGTCAAGACTGGCAAGAATGAACTAACAATTACCGTGAACGGTCGCAAAGAAGGCGGCTTGAACGAGCAAGATGCAGGGGAAAGGGCGTTCAAGTCTGCTTTCTCAGAGCTTTGGTCTAAAATCAAGGATAAAATAATGGAGATAAATCAATGAAAAAACAAATTTGTTTTTTAGTGCTGTTTTTGGTGCTTGCCGCACCGTGCCAAGAACAGATGAGGCTTGCGGTGCTTGAACCGGAAGGCAAGGGGCTTTCCAAAGACGAGGTGTGGATGCTTTCGCTGGTGCAAAGCTCCATAGCGGCGGATTTTAACAAATATTCGTCTATAACAATCATAGATAGGCAAAACTTGGAAGCTATAATAGCGGAACAAAAACGTTCTTTGTCTGCCATAACGTCTGACAAGGATGCCATTGCGATAGGCAACTTGGCAAATGCAAGCCATATTCTCACAGGCAAGATAACCAAAACGCCTAAAACTTTTATGCTTGAACTCGCGATAACGGATGCGGAAACGGGCAAGAGGCAGGCTTCGTATTCTCCAAAAGGAATTACTCCGAGCCAAGTGGAAGACCTTTCCGCGCTTAAAGAGGCTTCCGCAGACTTGCTAAAGCAATTGGGTGTGAGCCTTACGGATAGCCAGCTTGAGGAATTGAGGGGTCCTGTTGCCAATACACAGGTACAAGCACAGACTGCACTCGCTCGCGGTGTTGTTGCGGAGAGGCAGGGAACAAGCGTTGCCGCACTCAGCTACTTTTACCAAGCTGCCGCATTTGACCCTAGTTTGGTTGAGGCTGTGAAACGCTCATCGGTTATGTCTGCAAATATTTCTGGTATTAACATAGGGGAGAATATTCGCAATGATATTGTTTGGCGGAAGAAGTGGATTGAGCAGTTGAAGGAAACTGAAGAAACTTTCTACAGGATAATCAACAACGCAGCTCCGCCATATACCCTGTATTATTCCACGGTCATTGAGACTGGGAACATCAACTATCAGAAGGAAACCGCCGACTTGAGCATATCCCTAAACTTGCTTGCGAACATGGAATGGTTCACCGCGATGCGACGGGCACTTAAAGCTGCACAGGCGGTGATGGACGGTTTGAATGCAACGAACAGGAAAAAAGACTGGGGGTTATACGGGTGGCCCTCGCAGGGAGTGTCTAACATCAACCCTTTTGACAAAGAAAAATGCTACGATATTTCCGTTGAGTTTGAGTTGGTGAACCAGAAGGGCAGGGTTATAGGCAAGAAGACAGCCAGAATAAACCCATGTATCGGTATCGGCATTGATAGAGATTTCATTGTTAGATTTAACACAACCTCATCTGGCATTTTAACCTTCAACGAGGTCAAAGCTAACGATATCAGCGATAACCTAGTCATTCGCTTGGCTTCGGTGAACGGTGCGTCCCCAAAAATCACAAGGTTTCCAATCATCGCTGTATCAACTAAAGAATTTCCAGAATATTCCTTCACTGATTCTCGCGATGGCAGAAAATATAGAGCCGTTGAAATCGGCTACCAAACCTGGATGGCGGAGAATCTCGACTTTAACGCGAAAGGTAGTAGATGTTATGACGATGACCCTTCCAACTGTCAGAAATACGGAAGGCTTTACGACTGGAATACCGCTATTAAAGTTTGTCCCAAAGGCTGGCATTTGCCAAGCAAGGTGGAGTTGGAAATATTGACAGCATCAGTTGGCGGAGAAAAAACAGCAGGCAAATTATTGAAGGCTACGAGTGGTTGGAACAGCAATGACAAAGGTACAGACAAATATGGTTTTTCTGCCCTACCGGGCGGCTACTGCTATTCTAGTGGTAATTTCCTCAATGTAGGCAATAACGGCTATTGGTGGAGTAGTTTCGAGAACACCGCTAGCTACGCCTATTACCAAAAGTACTACGACGGCAACGATGTACGCTACGACTACGGCGTTAAGAGCTTTTTATATTCAGTGCGTTGTATCCATGATTAAAGGTGCGTTATGTTGGCGATGTTGAGAGAGAATTTGTGTTGTTGTTGCACGAAACTTTGCCAAACCTTGTGTTCCCAATGGGTTTGGTGATGGTGAATAAAAACGGGAAGGAGAGATTAATTTATGAGTGAAATAAATTGGCTTCATATCTCTGATTTACATTTTGGGTCGGAAACAAAAATTAAAGATATTAAAACTATCAGGGATAAGTTTTTGGGTTATGTTAAAACAAAATTCAAGGGAAAAATCACTTTTGATTATTTATTCGTTACAGGAGATATTTTCAACGGTAATGAATTTTTCAACGATTCCAGCTGTGAATATCAAAGAGAACTTATAGATGCTGCTACAAAGTTCTTCGACGATTTGATTTCAAATATGAATATAGATAGAAACAATGTTTTTATTGTTCCTGGCAATCATGACACTAATAGAAAAAAAGGAGAAAAAGAAATTTATATTAAAGGATTACAGCATAAATATAAGAGTGGCATAAAAGTTTTTGATGAAAAAGCAATGCAAGAATATCAAACAAAATATCAAGCAGAATTTAATAAATTTTGTGCAGGGTTGGGAGTAAAATATTGTGATAAGGCACATAAATTAGATAAACAAGATGATGCTGATATTTTAATGTTAAATACATCTATATCCTCTTACAAATCTGAAGAAAAATCTGACTTATTACTTGGTAAATTTTTGTTTGAAAAAGAGTTTCAGGATATAGAAAAAGAAAATATAGAAAATGAATCACGCCCATTATTTATTTTAGCACATCATCGCCCTGATTATTTTACGGATAATGATATAAGTGTTATGAAATCTAAATTTGAACAGAAAAAAGATTCTGCGTTGTATTTGTGTGGGCATAATCATTTTGCCGATGTAAAAAAAATAGACGATATTAATGTTTTGCTTTGCGGAACTGATGTAGAAACAGAAGAAGTAAGAAAAAATAATTATCGAAAAAATGAAGTTAATTTTTTAAGAGGCTCTTTTGATCCCGCTCTTGAAAAAACAACGGTGTATTTTTATAAATGGTGCAGAGAACAGTGGATGGAAAATAGGGATTGGAGGCAAGATAAACGTCCTCACAATGTAAAAACTATCGAAGGTAATAGTCGAAAAACAAAGATACTAAAATCAAAGTCTGAATCAGAAGCGGTTAAGGAATTTTATGGATTTCTTCTTAAAGAACTTTATGACAAAAGTAATCAAAAGCAGAATAAATATGCTTATTTTAAACAGCAAGCAATTTCTCTAATAGATACTATTGAAGAAAAAAAGCCCGAATGGAGATTTGAGGATAAATTTAAGGATAAATTTAATACAAATACTGATGAATTAGAAACTTTAAAAGATAGCATAAGCAAAGACTATCAAAACTATAGAGAAGTTGATGGTTTAATAAGGCAAAAAATTAACTTCTTGACTGACAAAATAAATGAAAAGGAAAAAGAAAACAATTATGAAGGCGAATGGAAATTTGGAATATTGTTATATTCAAAAAGCATAAGAGTTACAAATTATTTGCTGTCATTATCTCTATGTATTAAAAATAAGTGTATAATATATATTTGCGCAGGCAATGTTAGAGGAAATACCTTATATAAAGATGGATTAGATATTGCGGACGAATTATTTGATACAACTCTTTCTGATTTTAAGGGATTTAGTGATGTTAAATTGATACCAGATATTTATGTAGATAAAATTATCAAAGAAGACAAAATCCACGCAGTTTTACTTGGAGCAGTTGCTTTATATTATTGGTCAGGCAATTATACTTATTTTAGCAATACAGTAGGTAGTGGATTAATAGTAGATTTAGCCACTAAAAAAGGTATAGATTGCTTTGTTATTGCCGAACAATCTAAAACCTTTAATTTGTATCCTAACCCCAAAGCCTTTAACTTATATACTAATTCAAAAGATAAAGAAAAAATTAAAGAGTCGGATTATCCTAATGAAGATTTGATTAAACATATAAAACCAGAATTTGAAGAGTTTGAATTAGTAGAATTTAAAAAATCTAAAGAATCTAAAAAAATCACGTTAATTTCTGACCTAGAAATAAATACAAGTACACGGGATAATAAAGAACCCCTTCAAAAAAATGATTTTCTTCTCTTTTTAAATAAAATATTAAAAGAAAGAAGAAAATTATCTTTAAGTAAGGATAAAAAAACTATTACTAAGACATTTCTCTCAGAGGATGAAAAAATAGAAAATGTGATTATTTCAAACTTAAAAAAGGCAGGAATTGCAGTTCCAGATACTGTTTCTGACCCTGATGATAAAAAAGACAAGTGCATTACATTAAAATACTATAGAGGTATTCGTATATTTAATTTTCTTGTAGCATTAAAATCCTTGAGAGAGAATGAATATAAAAATGATTCTTTAAAAATAAATCAATTAAACGTAATTGCCAAAATACTACTTTTTCGGTGTGAAGAAAAACAAAAACGGATTCAAAAAGAACTTTATGAGCAATATAAAAATTCAGACCCACTTCCTCTTTATCCTAAAGAAAAATTAACGGAAATAATAGAACTATTTTTTATATGCTTTGGCTCAGACTTAAAAGATAAAGTGGATAAACAAATCGTTTTAAAAGAAATGGATGATATTTACGATAATTTTTTTAAAATAAACGCTAAAATACCATTTAGAGATGCTTCTACTAAAAATATGATTTTAGTATATGAGAATTTATATTTCGAACAATTTCAAGGAAATGACATAAAACGGAATACAGAAATTAAAAATCTTTTTGATAGTAACAAACTGCAAGATATTGTTTTAACAGAAGATAAAAATATTATTGATATTGATTTCTCGTCTTGCGTAAATTATACTACTCCTTATGATGATGAGATTAGTTTTAAATTTCATGAAAGCACAGCACCTTATTATCCAAATTATAATTTAACATGGAATAATATCCAATTTGAAACGGAAGCAGAAAAAGAATCAATAGCTGCTACTTTTATAGTGAGATTTTTACGTTTTGGTGGGCGAAAACTTTTATATAGAGTAATTGACCCTATTCACCATACCATGAGATTTAAGCATGATAACGAAAGTTATTACTTTAAAGAATTGCCTAAAATTATAGAACATTATGGCATTACTGAAAAATTGCCAGAAACAATTAAATTATTCAAAGAAATTGAAAATATCATTGAAAAAATTTTAGAAGGAAAATCGAAAAAGCAAAAATTCATAATTCCATACGATGATCCAGATGTAATTAAAATAATAAAGGAAATTTCTGAAAATGGTACATATTCAGATGTATATCCATATTAATACGAAGCGTGGTATTTAGCACGGAACTAGGCGATTTGTTTTTCTATTCGCATTCGCTGAGGTTAAACCAGAGTAGATGGGAGAGAAATAAAATGGGTACTTTCACAGACTCTAGAGACGGCACGGTGTATAAAACCGTAAAAATAGGTAATCAGGTTTGGATGGCAGAGAATTTGGCTTATGAGATAGAGGGCAGCAAATGTTACGGCGAAGGTGATAAAGTAGATGTAGGTAATAAGTTTAAAGACTTATCAGATGCTGAAATTCAAGCTAATTGCAAAAAATACGGACGGCTTTACGATTGGGAAACAGCAATAAAAGCGTGTCCCCCGGGTTGGCATTTACCGAGTAAAGAAGAATGGCAAAAACTTGTAGATTTCGCAAATACCAATAAAAATGCCAATAATAGAGCAAATAGATGTTTGAAATCAAAGGGAGGCTGGGAGATAGGAGGTACTGACGATTTTGGATTCACGGCATTGTCAGGTGGTTACAAAACCGATAATGAATTCTGCAAAATCGGAGAGTATGGTCGCTGGTGGAGCAGTTCCGAGTGTGATTCTTTGTGGGATAGCACTAAGAATGAATCTGCCTGCGCTTATTATTGTAGTATAAAAAATAATGGCGAGAATCCATACTGGAATCAAGAATATAAAAGATTTCTTTTCAGCGTTCGTTGCATCAAAGATTGATAGCTTTTGTAAGAAAACGGGAAAATATAGGAAAAAAATTATGCATTGTACAAAGTGTGAATATGAACTGAAAGACGATATGAACTTTTGCCCCAAGTGTGGAACAAAGGTTGTTAGTACAGTCTCTAGTGAGATTTTTACTGACCAAAACGGCAAAGAGTATAACACCGTAATAATAGGCAATCAAATTTGGATGGCAGAAAATTTGGCTTATGAAGTCGATGGTAGTAAATGCTATGGCGAAGATGGTGAAGTACGTGTAGATTTTTATAAATCAGAAGACTTATCAAATGATGAAATAAAATCTCACTACAACAAATACGGTCGTCTTTACGATTGGAAAATGGCCAAAAAAGTCTGCCCCAAAGGCTGGCACTTGCCAGATAATACGGAATGGAATGAATTGTTTTATTTTGTATGTAACGATATCCCTACAGAAAATTCAATGGTAGGCAAATATCTTAAAGCAAAGGAAAATTGGAGTAGTTGGTTCGATAATAAAAAAAGAGAAAAAAATGGCAACGGTGTGGATAAATTCGGCTTTGCAGCGTTGCCTGGTGGCTGCTACGACAATTCATCACGTTGTAGATTCGAGTTTATAGGTGAATACGGTTGTTGGTGGAGTGCTTCAGAGGACGATACGAGGGGTGGCTATTTGAACAGTAATACCTTTACCGCAATTTATGCTTACCACTTCTATATGAACCACGATAAATATACATTCGAATGGGGCAGCAGGCGTAAAAGAGATTTGTGTAGCGTTCGTTATGTAAAGGATTAAGCACGTTGTGTTATCTGCTATTTTTCTACATTTCCACCATTAGGGAATATTCTTCACCTACATTCCAGTCGCCCTAATGTAAAACTTCAATATTAGGAGATAGCGTTATGGGCAAAAAAGAAACCAAAGTTGCGTTTATAGAATCCCGAATATTTACCATTCGGGGTTTGCAGGTTATGCTTGATAGAGATTTAGCTGAATTGTATCAAGTTTCGGTCAAAGCTCTTAATCAAGCAGTGAAAAGAAATGAAAGTAGATTTCCCGTGAGATTTCGTTTTCAATTAAGTGAAAATGAAACAAATGAACTGGTCACAAATTGTGACCGGTTCAAAACACTAAAACATTCATCAATCCTACCAAGTGCATTTACAGAATCCGGCGTAGCTATGCTATCTGCCGTTCTGCATAGCGATACAGCGGTTAGAATAAGTGTACAAATAATGGATGCTTTTGTAAAAATGCGAAAACTTTTAACTCAAAGCAGTGGCATAATTCAACGTATAGAAACCGTAGAGCAAAAACAAATTGAAACCGATAAAAAGATAGACATAATTTTTAACGCTTTAGAAAGCAAGGAGGCTGTTCCAAAATGCGGAGTGTTTTTTGATGGGCAAATTTTTGATGCTTACGCTTTTGTCTGCAATTTGGTAAAATCTGCAAAAAAGAACATTGTTCTAATTGACAATTACATAGATGAAAGTGTTTTAACTTTGCTTTCCAAGAGAAACAGCGGAATGTCGGCAACTAGACCTTCAAAAATATAATTCACAATATCCACAAATTATAGCGAAAACATACACAAAAGCACACGATAGGTTTATGCTGATTGACGAGGACACATATCACATAGGAGCATCACTCAAAGACTTGGGGAAAAAACTATTTGCATTCTCAAAAATGCAAATAAAGGCAAGCGATTTTATGAAAAATATTCATTAAAATTGCGTTCAAATATTCACATCGGGAAAATCCTAAAATCCTGACCATCGGGGTTCTGACAAAAGAAATTTGCACCAATGGTGGCACAAAACCAAGTGACTTGTTTTTCTATTCGCATTTGCTGAGGTTAAAAAAAGCATAAAGGGCCTGATATAATCGATCAGTTTCTATATGGATTTGGGATTTTTTCTATATTAACTACTATGGAAAGAAAACTTTCAAAACAGAAAATAGCCTTGAACTATTTCATAAAGCACCAAAAGGAGCTTTGCAAGCGTTTTTTTGGCAAAGAATTGTTGCTCTCCGGCAGGAAAATAATAGATGCTTTTGATTCGCTTGGAGAGGCAGTTGAAATTGGCGAGAAAAAATTTGGAGCTGGTAATTATTCCGTTTACAAATGCTTGCCAGACGATTCCGCATATAGCATAAACATACCTTATTCCCTGCGTTTGGATAATGTCTAAAAATTCATTCGCCATAAATTATGATTCTGAAATTGGTGAAATCATAGTAAATGTATCTGCTTTTAACCAAAAAACAGGCATTGGAACAAACCTAAGAGCACTTTGGGACACAGGTGCAAATTGTTGTGTTATATCGGAAACTATCGCTAAAAAACTGAAACTTCCAAATATAGCAGAAGTTCAAATGAAACATGCCAATGGTATAGCTATTGTGAAAACTCACATGTTATCTTTGATGTTGCCTAACAATATTCTGTTCAAGGATATTAGAGCAATGTCTTGCAAACCCATTCATAGTTTTGATATGATCATCGGAATGAATGTAATAATCAAAGGCGATATGTCTATTGTACACAATAAAGCAGGCATTAAATTCTCGTTCAAATACCCACCAACACGTACCAAATAATCCACTATATCCAGCATTTTAGGGCAGGCGAACCCCGCCCCTACAAAACGTATCATTATGTTGTTTTATGCATCGGGTTGAAATCAGGTAAGCATAACAGACACTTGGTAAAGGTTTTATAGATGGACATTTTTTTCTATATTTACCGATTCCCAACTATGATCCTTATAATTCTCGTCTCTCTCCTATCCCTAGCCTACTTTGGGCTAATGTTATACTTATGGCTCGGCTTGCTGAAAAAAAATTTTGGGCTATCAACTACGGTTTCTAGACTACCCCACGTTTCCATTGTAATCCCAATGCGAAACGAAGAAACATTTATTGAAGCAACCTTGAATGCTGTGAATGCCCAAAAATACGCAGGCGAATGGGAAGTGATAATTGTGAACGACCGTTCAACGGATAAATCACCGGAAATTGTCAAGGATTTTTGCGAAACGCATCCAAATTTTTCGGTTATAAATATTCCGCAAGACTGCCCTCAAATTGCCTCGCCAAAAAAGAGAGCTTTGAATGCAGGTTTTTTAGCCGCAAAGGGAGAATTTCTTTTGATAATGGATGCTGATTGCCTTCCTCCTCCAAATTGGTTGAATTCAATGGCTACCCTCTATGCTAGCGGTGCTTCTGTTGTGCAAGGCTCAAAGGCAAATAATGGTAAAAAAAGTTTTTTGCACGCCTATCAAAAATTGGAAACACTCGGCTTTACCTTAATTGAAGCCGCCGGATATAACCGCAACAAGCCTCTTGTGGCAAGTGCAGCATCTCTTGGCTACAGCAGAGATTTGTTTTTCAAATGCGGTGGCTTTGAAGGGCTTTATAATTTAGCCTCTGGCGATGACGATATGCTCATTCACAGAATGGCAAAAGTTGAGGGAACCAAATTTGCCTATAACTGGGACACGAGCGCAATTATGCCAACCGCACCGGTTGATTCGTGGAAGGCACTTTTGCAGCAACGCGCTCGCTGGGGGAGCAATGGGGCAAAATACGAGAGCAAGGCATATTCCGCATTTTTGTTCTGCATTTACGCTTTTTTTGTTTGGCTTTTTGTCTCTCCTTGGCTTGTGTTCTTTGGAATTTCGCCCGCTTATTTTTTGATTCCTTTTGCCATAAAGTTTGCCGCAGATTTTTTAATGATTTTCACTGGTGCGCTTCGTTTGCGTTCTGTTAAACTTATGTGGTGTTTGCCCCTTTTAGAAATAATCCAAATTCCGCTTTTCACAGCCGCCGTGCCACTCGGAACCTTTGGGTTGTATAAGTGGAAATGAATTACTATATTAATGCTATGGGAGGCATTTATGAAGTATAAACATTTGTGTGCGTTCTTCGCTGGTCTGCTGGCCTTTGCCTGCAATAATACAGTTAGCGTCAATGGAGATGTTAACGTCAATGGAAATAATTCCTCGTCTTCTAGCGGAAATTCGTCTTCTCTAGTTAGTTCGCCTTCAGAGACTAGTTCGGCTTCAGGAACTAGTTCCTCTTCTCCAATTAGTTCGCCTTCTGAAGTTAGCTCCTCTTCTGAAATTAGCTCGCCTTCTACCCTCAGTTCATCTTCTAACATAAATTTAAATTTATCTTCAAGCGAAGCATCAATATCCACCTCTTCTTCTTCTGAAGCTCCGCCAGAAATCAAAAACTGGCCTACATTGAAAGAAGGTCAAAGCGGCGTTCTAAAAGGCTGGGGCTCGCGCTACTGGGACGGTTGCAAACCGCACTGCGCTCTGCGCAATAATGTGGATACAAGTGCAACTCCCTTTAAAATTTGCAGAAATTGCAATAAAAACAACAAGGAAATTCCAACTTTTACCCTAAACCCAGATATTGAAGTTCGCTATGACCAGTATGCAAACAAGATAGTTGAAGACTGGGTTGGTTACAAAGAAACGGTTAGCAGTTGCCAACAAGGTGGTATATCTTATGTATGTTGGGATATGGCTCCAATGGCATTAAATGATACTCTTGCTTATGCTTTTGTAGCTGGTACGCTTAAAAAGCCTGTTTGCGGTCATTGTTTTCAAGTTCAATTTGACGGCGGAAATCACGGCAACGATGTAAAAGATGCTCATAAAAAACTTAAAGGAAAAACCCTGATAGTAATGGCTACAAATACCGGTGGCGATGTGGAAGAAGGTCAGTTTGATATCATGGTACCGGGCGGAGGTCCTGGCATGTTTGACAGTTTTGCAGAACAGATTGGTGTACCTAAAAACCAGTTGGGAGAAGGTTTTGGCGGTTTTCTAACAACCTGCCAACGCGAAATAAATGATTACGATAAACCTGCCGAAGTTTATCAAGACTGCGTTAGAAAAAAATGCAATGCGGTATTTTCAAAACCTGAGCACAAAGACCTTTTGAGGGGCTGCTTGTGGTTTACGGATTGGTTTATGGCGGCAGATAATCCAACATTTATTTCTAAAGAAGTGGACTGCCCAAAGTATTTTACGGATAAATACCCATCTACTATAAACAAATCAAAAGACAACAAAATTGAGCCTTATGGCGGTTTCAATAAAAAAATACCAGATGGTTATGAAACGCAAAAATGGAAATCAGAATGGAACTGGAAATGAAACTTGAAAATATAAGTTCACCCAAAGACATAAAGGAATGCAAGATAGAGGAGCTTGAAGCTCTGGCAGAGGAAATAAGGACTGCCATTCTGCGGCAGGTATCCGAACACGGCGGGCATTTGTCGTCTAGCCTTGGAACCGTTGAACTTGCCATTGCCCTGCACTATGTTTACGATACCCCAAAAGATATTTTGATTTGGGACGTTGGTCACCAAGCTTATGCACACAAATTGCTCACAGGCCGCTATGAAAAATTTTTCACCATGAGGCAACGGGGTGGAATTTCTGGATTTCCAAAAAGAAGCGAAAGCATTTACGACCCCTTTGGCACCGGACACGCAAGCACGTCTATTTCTGCAGCTCTTGGTTTTGCTGTTGCACGCGATATTATTCAAAAAAAAAATCAGGTCGTAGCGGTTATAGGCGATGGCTCAATGACAGGCGGAATGGTTTTTGAGGCTTTGAACAATTCAAGACACACGAAAAAGAATTTTACCATTATATTAAATGATAACAAAATGAGCATAAGCCCAAGCGTGGGAGCTCTTTCAAAATTATTCAGCAATCTATCTGTTAAACACAGCCACTCTTTGGAAGAAATCGGAAAATTTTTTCGCTCTATTCCCGAACATATAGGCGGCGGCAAGTTGCGGGAGTTTATGGAGAGCGGAAAACTAGCTTTGGAAAATATGGTAAGCCCGGGGCAGTTTTTCAGAGATTTTAATGTGCGCTATTTTGGACCTTTTGACGGGCACAATTTGCAAGAAATGATAGATACATTAAACGGCATAAAAGAATTGCCGGAGATTTGCCTAGTTCACGTTTTAACGCAAAAGGGCAAAGGCTACGAACTCGCAACCACCAACCCCACAAAATGGCACGGTCCAGATCCCTTCCACATAGAAGACGGCACCGTGATAGTGGAAAAACCTCGCCCAACTTTAACGTCTATTTTTGGAAAAACCCTGCTCACCCTTGCAAAACAAGATAAAAAAATAATAGGTATTTCTGCCGCCATGCTAGACGGCTGCGGATTGAATATATTAAAAGAAGATCCAGAAACCTCAGATAGAATTTTTGATGTTGGCATAGCAGAAGAACACGCGGTTACATTTGCCGCCGGGCTTGCCTGCGAAGGTTTCACCCCTGTTGTAGCCATATATTCCACATTTTTGCAAAGAGCCTACGACCAAATAATACACGATGTTGCACTTCAAAATTTGCCTGTTGTTTTTATCATAGATAGAGCTGGCTTGGTTGGCTCAGATGGACCAACTCACCACGGAGCTTTGGATTTATCTTATTTGCGCACAATACCAAATATGGTGATTATGGCACCCTCAGACGAAAACGAAATGCGCAATATGATTTACACGGCAACTCAATATAAAGAAGGACCAATAGCGCTTCGCTACCCAAGAGCTGTTACCTACACAAACGAAATTCGCACAGAATTTTCGGCACTGCCCATTGGCACGTTTCGCCTTGTTAGCAAAGGAAGCAAAGTTTTGCTTATCGGCGTTGGCTTTGTGCTTGCCAAATGCCTTGATGCTGCCGGAGTTTTGGAAAAAAATGGAGTGAAACCCACGATAATAGATGCACGTTTTATAAAACCTCTAGATGTAAAAGCATACCAAGCTCTTTTCAAAGAACACCAAGTTGTTGCAACGGTAGAAGACAACTCCACAACAGGCGGCTTTGGTTCTGCCATTGCAGAAATCATTGCAGAGATGAAACAAGCACCGAGCCTAGTTCGAATTGGGCTTCCAGATTCTTTTGTGGAGCAAGGGGAAATTGAGGAATTGAGAGAAACTCTCGGATTTTCTGGCAACGGAATTGCAAGCAAAATTTTGGAAGTTATTTAATATGTTTTTAAACGGCGTTTGGCTCCCTGCCTAGCTTAAAACCAAACGCCGCCTTATATTTATGTGGATATTATCCTTTTATTTTGTTATCAACCCATTCTGCATTGCCTTTAACAGCTTCAACAGATTTGGCAAAAGCGGCTTTTTCGGCATCGTTCATTTTAACTTCTAGTACTTTCTCAATGCCCTTTGCACCGATAATCACCGGAACTCCGCAATATAAGCCTTTAACGCCATATTGCCCGTTGAGTTCAGCTGCACAGGTCAAAACGCTTTTCTTATCCAGCAAATATGCCTCTGCCATTCTAATTGCAGAAAGCCCTGGGCTGTAGAAAGCAGAGCCTGTTTTCAAAAGACCCACGATTTCATCGCCTGCCATTGCGGTGCGTTTGGAGAGTTCTTCAAATTTCTCTTTGCTCATAAGCTGGGGAAGCGGAATGCCGCCAACGGAAACAAAGTCGTAAAGGCTAACCATAGAGGGACCGTGACCGCCCATTACAACAGCCTGAACATCGTCTGCTGCAACGCCGAGTTCCATTGCAACAAAGCAAGCAAGGCGGCTGCTATCCAAAACACCTGCCATGCCAACAACCCTTTCCGAAGGGAAGCCTGTGACTTTTTGCATTGCATAAACCATCGCATCCAAAGGATTGGTAACGACTATGACAAACGCATTTTGTGCGGTTTTTTTAAGGGCCTGTCCAACTTTTTCAATAATGCCGTAATTGATGTTCAAAAGGTCATCGCGGGTCATGCCTGGTTTACGCGGAACGCCGGCCGTCACAATAACCACATCTGACCCTGCAAGGTCGTCGTAATTATTTGTGCCGGTCAAAACTGCGCTGGTGCCTATTGACAGGCGACCTTCCATGATGTCTAGGGCTTTGCCTTGAGGCACGCCTTCCACAACATCTACAAGCACAACATCGCCAAGCTGCTTCTGTGCCAATACAAGTGCCATTGTACCGCCTATTTGCCCTGCGCCCACGAGCGCAATTTTCTTTTTAGCCATAAGAACCTCTTTGAGTGAAATTTCAGAGTAGAATATAGTAAATTATTTTGCGGGAGGTTAAGTTGCGGGGGCAGGACTTGAACCTACGACCTTCGGGTTATGAGCCCGACGAGCTACCAACTGCTCCACCCCGCGGCAAAGTTATGTAAAATATAGAATTTTTTTTCGTAATTGTCAAGGTATATTGACAAAAATCAGAAAAATTGCTATATTTATAGACCTATGAAAAATATAGAGAAGCATCGCAATATTGGTATTTCCGCTCACATAGATTCCGGAAAAACAACTTTAACAGAACGCATTTTGTTCTACACAAAACGCATCCACGCAATTCACGAAGTTCGCGGAAAAGACGGCGTTGGCGCAACAATGGATTCTATGGAACTGGAACGCGAGCGCGGTATCACAATTCAAAGCGCAGCCACTTATGCCACTTGGAAAGACATAACCATAAACATAATTGACACCCCGGGCCACGTGGATTTCACCATTGAGGTAGAACGCTCGCTAAGAGTGCTAGACGGCGCAATTCTGGTTCTCTGCGGCGTTGCCGGAGTTCAGTCCCAGTCCATAACGGTAGATAGGCAAATGCGCCGCTACAATGTTCCTCGCATAGCTTTTGTGAACAAATGCGACCGCGCTGGCGCAAACCCGCTCCGCGTTGCCGACCAGCTTCGCGAAAAACTGCACCACGTGCCTTGCGTTATGCAAATTCCAATAGGTTTGGAAGATAAATTGAAAGGCGTTGTGGATTTAGTTAAAATGAAAGGCTTTCTCTTTGAGGGAGCAAATGGTCAAGACATCAAAGAGATAGATATTCCCGAAGACTTAAAGGCACAGGCTGCTGAATACCGCACAAAAATGATAGAATCCGTTGCCGATTTCAACGACCACATAATGGAACTCGCCCTTGAAGGCAAAGATGTTCCCGAAAATTTGCTAACAGAAACTATCCGCAAAGCTACAATAGATTTGAAAATCACCCCTGTATTCATGGGTTCTGCCTATAAAAACGTGGGTATTCAAAAACTTTTAGACGGCGTAACCGATTATTTGCCAAATCCAACAGAAGTTAAAAACATCGCCCTTAACATAGACAAAAACGAAGAACCAACCGAAATGGAAAGCAAAGACGAAAAGCCCCTTGTTTGCTATGCCTTCAAATTGACAGACGACCGCTACGGCCAGCTCACTTATGTTCGCATATATCAGGGTATGTTAAAAAAAGGTTTAGCAATTACCAATATGAGCACTGGCAAAAAGGTCAATGTGGGTCGTTTGGTTCGCATGCACGCAGACCAAATGGAAGATATCACCGAAGCAGGAGCTGGCGATATTGTTGCATTGTTCGGCATAGACTGCACAACTGGCACCACCTTCACAGATGGCACTCTCCACATGAACATGACCAGTATGCACGTTCCAAACCCAGTTATTGAACTTGTTATTGAGGCAAAGAACAGAGACGACTTGGCAAACCTTTCAAAAGCACTCAACCGTTTCACTAAAGAAGACCCAACATTCCAAGTTTATGTGGATAAAGAAAGCGGGCAAACCGTTATCAAAGGCATGGGAGAATTGCACTTGGATGTTTATGTTGAACGCATGAAACGCGAATACAAAGTAGAAGTCCAAACCGGAGCACCGCAAGTTGCCTACCGCGAAACAATAACCAAGTCCGCTGGTTTTGATTACACTCACAAAAAGCAAACAGGTGGTTCTGGTCAGTATGCAAAAATTATGGGTGAGATGCGCCCAATGCCTGTAGAAGGCGATATGGAAAAGGTGTACAATTTTGTTAGCTCCGTTGTGGGTGGTCGTATTCCAAAAGAATTTATCCCAAGCTGCGACAAAGGTTTTCAAAGCTGCATGGAAGCGGGTTCTTTGATAGGCTTCCCTGTTGTTGGCATAGAGATGGAAGTTAAAGACGGTCAATACCATCCTGTTGATTCTTCTGATATGGCTTTCCAAATTTGCGCTAGAATGGCTTTCCGCGAGGCTTTCCAAAAAGCAGGCGCACAGGTGCTTGAACCGATTATGAAAGTTGAGGTTCAAACCCCAACCGAATTCCAGGGCAGCGTGGTGGGTAACCTTTCCCAACGCCGCGGCACAATTCAGGCAACCAGCGAACAGCAGAGCTACACCACAATAATCGCAGAAGTTCCCCTTTCCGAAATGTTTGGCTACGCAACCGATTTGCGCTCAATGACCCAAGGAAAAGCGGAATTCACAATGGAATTCTCCAAATACTCCCCTGTGCCTCGTGGCATTCAGGAAGAGTTGATTAAGAAGTATGGAGACAAGGCAAAAGCGGCGGGGAGATGATTCGCTCTCAATTCCCTGTTCTATCTCAAACTATAAACGGTCATCCGCTTGCTTTTTTGGATTCCTCTGCAACAACGCAAAAACCGCTTTGCGTTATAGAGGCTATGAACGAATTTTACAAAAACCATTACTCCTCCGTAAAAAGAGGGGCTTATACCCTTTCTGCAAAAACAACGCAAAAATTTGAAGAAACTCGCTTGAAAGTTGCAAAGTTCATAGATGCTCCAGGCGAAAATTCCATAGTTTTCACAAAGGGCACAACGGAAAGCATAAACTTGGTAGCTTGGAGTTATGGGCTTGCAAATTTTGAACCAGATGATGAAATTCTGCTATCTGTTTTGGAACACCACGCGAACATCGTTCCTTGGCAGTTGCTTGCAAAAGAAAAAGGCGTGAAAATAAAAGTCATTCCTTGCGATGATAACGGAGATTTGCAAATATCGGAGATGCAAAATTTGCTCAGCGAAAAAACAAAAATCGTAGCCATTGCAAATATAGCCAACAGCATAGGGACAGTAAATCCTTTAGCCGAAATTATACCCATAATCCGCAAACTTGCACCCAAAGCCAAAGTTCTTGTAGATGCAGCTCAAGGTGCCGGACATTCAAAAATTTCTGTTAAAAATCTTAACTGCGATTTTTTGGCATTCAGCGGTCACAAAATCTATGGACCAACGGGAGTTGGCGTTCTCTATGGCAAACCGGAAATTTTAGAGAATATGCCGCCTTGGCAAGGTGGTGGTGAAATGATAGATCAGGTTTCTTTCAAAGGCACAACATTCGCCGCTCCACCCGCTCGCTTTGAAGCAGGCACGCCTCCCATAGCCGAGGTTCTGGGTCTCTCCGCCGCAATAGACTGGATAACCGAAACGGGAATGGACAACATACTAGCCCACGAAAAGCAAATAACAGAATACGCCCTAACCGAACTAAAAAAAATAGAGGGCATAAAAATAATCGGCAACCCAAAAAATCGCGGTTCAATAATTTCACTACTAGCTAACCATAGTCATCCCCACGACATTGCCATGATACTAGACGAAGAAGGCATAGCTGTGCGTTCTGGTCATCACTGCGCCCAGCCCACAATGGAGCGTTTTGGCATAGTTGCCACCCTCAGGGCGAGTTTTGCCGCCTATACAGAGCCTTGGGAAATAGACCGCTTGTGTACAGGCTTAAAAAGAGCTATTAGCATTATGGGTTAATCCTTTCTTAACCTTGCTTTAATCATTTCTTAACAAAAACTATCTATATTATGCCTATGAAAATAGGAATACTTACAAGCGGCGGAGATTGCGCTGGGTTGAATGCCGTTATATACGCATTTGAAAAAGCAATTACCGCAATGGATCCAAAAGTTGACCTTTATGGAATTCTCGGAGGCTATACCGGTCTTATAAACCGCGAATACAAACCTTTAAAGCACGAAGATTTTTCAAATATATTCAACCTCGGTGGAACCATACTCGGCACTTCTCGCCAACCATACAAAAAATTGATTCAAGATGAAGGACGTCAAAAAGTTACCGCAATGAAAGAAAATTACCACAAAATGAATTTAGATGCTTTAATTATTTTGGGCGGGCAAGGCACTCATAAAACCGCCGCGCTTTTATCCAGCGAAGGGCTTAACGTGATAGCTTTGCCAAAAACCATAGACAACGATCTTTGGGGAACAGATTTCACCTTTGGCTTTCATTCAGCGGTAAATGTGGCAACGGAGTGCATAGACAGAATTCAAACAACGGCGGCAAGCCACAGACGCGCAATGGTAGTTGAAATTATGGGCAATAAGGTTGGGTGGCTCACGCTTTATGCTGGCATTGGCGGCGGAGCAGATGTCATACTCATTCCAGAAATACCTTATGATATTGACAAGGTTATCAAAGCGGTTGAATCCGCAAAAAAGCAAAAGGGCTATTGCATAATTGCCGCTGCGGAAGGGGCAATGGATAAAGATGAGGCAACTCTTGTCAAAAAAGAACGCTATCAAAAACGCGGAGAACGAGGCGAAGTAACGGCATCTAACAGAATAGCCAAAGCCATAGAGGAAAAATTGGGTATTGAAACCCGAGTTATTGTTCCGGGGCATATCCAGCGTGGTGGAGCTCCATCTGCTTACGACCGCGTACTTTGCTCGCAAGTTGGAGCTTATGCTGCTAAACTTGCCATAGATCGCAAATATGGAGTGACCGTGGCAATGAATGGAGACAAAATAATTTCTAATAAATTAGATGACATAGCAGGGAAAACAAAAGTCGTTCCGCCAAAGCACGAGCTGATTAAAGCAGCCAAAGATATAGGTATTTCTTTTGGAGAGTGAATTAAAGGGATTTTAGAATATGAACAAGTGCATTAAAAAGAATTTTATTAATCGGGAATATTCTTGGTTAAAATTTAATGAGCGTGTTTTGGAAGAGGCAAGTTCGCAAAATAACCCCTTGCTTGAAAAATGCAAATTCCTCTCTATTTTCACCAGCAACTTAGACGAGTTTTTTATGGTGCGGGTTGGATCACTCTTCAACAATATGCTGCTCGCCCCAAATGAAAAAGATAATAAAACCGATTTAACACCTGCCGAGCAACTAGATGAAATTTACAAGCACAGCAAAAAATCTTACAAGTTAAGAGTGCAAGCCGCCGAACATATTTTTGCCGAGCTTAAAAAAGAAGGAATCAATATTGAAAACGTACGGCTAAAAGACAAAACCATAAGCAAGCATTTTGGAAATCATTTCAAAAAAAATATGCTACCGCTGCTGAATCCCATGATTTTAGACAGCAAGCATCCTTTTATACGCCTTGACAATTTAGAAATGTATGTGATTCTCAATCTGGAACACAAGGGTAAAAATTTTTTTGGCGTATTGCCAGTTCCAGACAAATGCGAGAGATTAATCTCTGAGAAAACTTCTTCTGGCGTTAAAGTTTTGCTCGCCGAAGATGTTGTGTATCATTTTGCAGACACCGTATTTTCCAAATACAAAATTTTAAGCAAAGCCATAGTAAGATTGACGCGCAATGCCGATATAGATACCGAAATATTCAGCATGGATTTTGAATCGGAATATGATTTTTCCAAATTGCTGAAAGGTAAAGTGGACTCACGTACAAATCTGCCTCCTATTAGGCTTGAATTAAGCAACGACAACAAAGCTATCAAAGATTTTCTATGCAAACATCTTGGCATCGCCTCTCACCAATGCTTTACAATAAAATATTTTTTTGATTACAAATTTCTTTTCTCCATAGATAAATATTTGCCAGAGGATAAAATCGCAAGCCTTAAATATCCACCATTTCAGAGCCGAATTGTTTCTCTTTCAAAACCAAAATCTGTGATAGACAGTGTACGGGCAAATGATTTATTTTTGTCTTATCCTTTTGACAGCATGGAACCTTTTTTGGATTTGCTGGACTCTGCCAGCACAGACCCGCGTGTTATTGATATTAAAATCACAATTTACCGAATTGATAAACAATCCAGAATAATAGAGGCTCTGCGCCGCGCAAGCCGCAGTGGCAAAGAAGTAACTGCCATAATAGAGTTAGCCGCCCGTTTTGATGAAGAAAATAATTTGCACTTTGCAGGGGTGTTAAAGGAAGCAGGTTGTACCATTATTTATGGTGTTGGCAACTACAAGGTTCATTCAAAGATAATGCTTCTCATTTTAAAGGAAGGTCAAAATATCTCTTATATAACACACCTTGGCACGGGCAATTACAATGAAAGCACGTCCAAGCAATATACCGATTTGAACATAATAACGGCAAACGAGGAAATAGGTTCCGATGCCGCAGATTTTTTCCGCAATTTGTCTATGGGAGATGTTAACTTTAACTGCGCCAAACTACTCATTGCACCTAAAACCCTTAAAGAAGGGCTTTTGCAAAAAATAAAGGAGCAAACCGCCCTTGCCGGAATGGGCAAGCCAGCAAGAATAATATGCAAAATGAACAGCTTAACCGATATAGATTTTATAAAGGCTTTTATCCGTGCTTCCATCGCAGGCGTGAAGGTGAGCTTAATAGTGCGCGGAGTATGCTGCCTTTTGCCGGGAGAGAACATAGAGATCAAAAGCATAATAGGGCGTTTTTTGGAACACAGCCGCATTTACAGTTTTGGCAGCAAAGACCCTGAAATTTACATCTCCAGCGCAGATTTAATGACAAGAAACACAGCCAAGCGCATAGAAATAGCCACGCCCATAATTGATAAAAAAATTAGAACTAAAATAAGCAATATGCTAGAAATTATGCTCGCAGACAACGAAAAAGCGAGCTATTTAACCCCAAGCGGCAAATACGAGAGAAGGCAAGAAGCAGGACAATCTAGTCAGAGATATTTTTTGGAGAATGGAGTTTAATAATATGAGCATATCAGATTTCATAATTAGAATCGCGGCATCCGTATTATTTGGATTTCTAATTGGATTTGAAAGGCAATTAACAGGCCACCCCGCTGGAATTCGTACCAACGCGCTTGTAAGTTTAGGTTCTAGTATTTTTGTCATATTCTCCCTTATTATGGAAACAAACGACCAGACAAGAGTAGCGGGGCAAATCGTAACCGGCGTTGGTTTTTTGTGTAGCGGTATTATTTTCAAGGATGGCGTGAGTGTCCGTGGATTGAATACGGCAGCTACAATATGGTGCACGGCGGCTATTGGCGTTTTAACAAGCTCAGGATATATCTTGTACGCATCGCTTGCAACTGCACTCTTGATTACCGTTAATGTTATTTTCAGACCCATTTCAAACAAAATCAATCCCATATTTGATGAAACAGGTAAATGCTATCAGATTATGGCTATTTGCGATGAAGATAAAAGAATGCTAATCCGTTCCATAATTATGAACCACATTTCTTCTTTGAGATTGATTCTTATAGATTTAGAGAGCAGGGATATCGAAGGTGGCAAATCTAAAGTCATAGCAAAAATGAACATCTACGGCAACCACCGAGACGAAATCGCAGAAACGCTGATCAACAAAATCAGAGGTGAAGAGCACGTCACTTCCGTTGGATGGGAGATACTTTAGTGTTTTTGAGAGTATTTATATTACTTCTTTTTACATCACTCGCCTTTGCTCAAAGTAACACTGGCGTTCTGGCTATAGATACTTTGAAAAGATATGACTGGGATATTGAAACTAAGAATCATAATCTGGCTATGGTACTTTCAACCTCTTTTCTCTTTCCGGGCGGCGGGCAGTTTTACACAGGGCATTATGTTAGAGGCGGTTTTTTATTTACCTTTGAAACTGCTTTGATTTACGAAACTTTTTACAATAAATTCAGGCAAAACAAAATTTTCAACAGAAATATAAGCGCATACAAAGACTCTGTTTCTTATTATAGAAACCTAATTTATTTGTATAGTGATTCTTTAGATTATGAATATGAATTGGAAGAATGGGAAGTAAGTAAAAAAATGCACACGAGAATTTTATCAAAAGAGTTATCTAAAAAAAGAGCTTCAAGAGATTTATGGACATCTGAATTTGCTTGGCTTGCGGGGCTTCACATTTACGGAATCTTTGACGCTTATGGAATTTGGAAAAACAATCAAGGGCGTGATAATGAAACTCACTCCGCTACCTCTGCCATTTGGCGAGCGGCTTTGGTTCCGGGCTGGGGGCAAATTTACAACCACGAATACGGCAAGGCAGGCTTGCTTTACATGGGTTTGCTAGGTAGTGCGGTTAGCTATTACTCGCGGCAAAAAATGGTGGAATATCACTTAATGAAATTACGGCTTGCAGAAAGAGCAGAAGATGACGTGAGAATAAGCATGGCAGAAGAAGATATTTTGTTTTTTAGAAAAAAAAGGAATCAGTATATTTGGGCAATAACATTATTTTATCTCTATTCACTTGCAGATGCAGGAGTTGATGCAATGCTCCACAATTTTGATAGTCCCGCTTATTTTGTTATGCAACCAACACTCAACAAGGGAATAAACTTTGAAGCAGGATTTCATTTTTGACGTTCCTCTCTTTTCCAAGCACCACCGCTTTCTTTGAAAAAGGATTTGCAAAAACCGAGAAACAAAGCAAAATTCATGCTTAAAAAATAGTTACACACCCGTACGCCTAATAATGCAGCGATGACGAATAGCAATTCAAGGCTTAAAAATACTTTGTAAAATATATGTGCTTCAATCAACAAAATACTATTTGCAAAAAGCGCTAAAAGCAAAAATGGGCTCAACCACCTCAGCAATTTATGCGATAAAAACATATATGCTCTCATTGGCCGCAAAGGATTTAACAGAGAAAAAAACGATGAGAGAAAATTGAAATTGGCTCTGCCAATACGAACCTTGCGGTTGAATTCTCCGTATTTTGAAATGGATGTATTTTCATAAGCAAGGGCATTTTCGCAAAATACACAGGAATAGTTTTTCATCAAAATTTTTGCCGTTATGTAAAAATCATCCGTTATGGTTTTATGCGTTGGAAGTACTGGATATAATTCCGCACGAATTGCATATAATGCCCCATTGCTCCCCATCACCGCTCCAAAACGACTTTCCAGCATTTTCAATTTAGATTCCCCTTTCCAATAGAGGCTTTCCGTTTTGCTCAAAGCAGAACCGCTTTCATCTTTTAGTGCAAGCTGCCCGCAAACACATCCTATGCCACTATCGGTAAATTTTGGTATTAAATTTTTTAATGCGTTTTCTTCAATAATTGTATTTGCATCACTAAAAAGAAAAAAATCACCTTTTGCTTTTTTGCACAAGTCATTGAGCATAGCGGCTTTTCCTTCATTTTTTTCTTTTCTGAACAAATGCACATCACTAAATTTTTGTACAATCGTTGCAGTTTTATCTGTAGAACCATCATCACCAACCCAAATTTCCATTTTATCTTTTGGATAGTCTAAAGCCAGGGTATTCAGAATTTTTTGCTCAATAATTTCTTCTTCATTGTGTGCGGAGATTATTATTGAAATTTTGTCTGAACCAGACACCCGCTCGCTACCTATTTGCTGGCGAACATCCGCAGGATGGTTATTTTTAGATTTTTTTAAAAATAATGATAATAAGCGTAGAGTTAGCGGGTAGAGGATATATACTTGCATTAATAAAATAAGGCTTGGCCAAAAAATGTACTTCATTTTTTCCTTATCGCTTTTAAGAAGTTCAAAAATGTTTTCTTTTCAAAAGTACCTGTTGTGATGTGTTTCAAACTTCCGTTTTTGTCTAAAACAGCGAAAGTGGGAATACCTGGAATTTCCCAGAGTTCCACGCAGTCTAGAATAGGCATGGTTTCGCCTTCGCAAAAAATTTGCTCTTCTTTTTCGGTGTTCAAACGAACAAAGTAAAAATTGCTTTTGAGTTCTTTTATCACAGCAGGGTCTTTAAAAATTGTTTTTTCCATTTCAATGCAAGGAATACACCAGTCTGCATAAAATTCAAGCAAAATAGGTTTGCTATTTTTTTTATTGCCCTCTATTGCCTCTTTGTAAGATACTTCTGGCCCTGCAAAGCTAAGGCAGGCGAAAATTGTTAAAATGGATAGTAGAATTTTCATTTTGCAATGGTATCTTTTTCGATAATGGTATCTGATTTGACAATAGGATCTGGTCTTGTAATTGAATCTAAAATATCTATAACATTTTTTTGAAATATCAACCATTTCTCAGGTTCTTTTTTTAATTCTTTTGTTTTTATTTCAAAACTATCTGCAGAGAACCCGTATTTTTCCAAAATTTGAAAACGAATAGCCCTGCCATTTTCTGTTTCTCCATATTCCTGCGTTGCTATGCGGAGTTCTGCATAAATATGGGCAAGAGCATCGTAGTTGCTCGTGTTGCTTTTTTCTTCGCAGGCACATAAGGCGAAGAACGCTAGAGGTAGAAGGAATTTAGGCATTCACCCCCGCAAATACACGCGAAGCGAGTTCTTCTTTGCTGCCAAGAGCGAGTTTTGCGCTTTGGCTGTTTTTGCTCAAAATTGCATATTCAACTTTATCCTTTCCAAAATTATCCGCTGTGTTCACAACTAAAATATCTATGCCTCCACTTTCAAATTTTTTCTTGGCATTTTGCAAAGCGTTTTCTGTTTCCAACGCAAAAGATACTATTTTTTGTTTTGATATTTTGTGTTTAATTGTGTTTTTCAAAATATTTGGAGTTTCTTCTAATTCCAATTTTTGAATCGCTCTGCTGTTTTTCACTTTTTGAGCTGCGGTTCGTTTTGGGCGGTAATCTGCAACGGCGGCACAGTGCACAATGGCGTTTGCCTTTTTTTGCATTTTAAGCACTGCACTGTTCATATCCGTTGCGCTTTTCACTTCTATTTTTTCGCATTGCCCCGGAAGTTTTGCTTCCATTGGCCCGCAAACTGCTATAACACGCCAGCCACCTCGCAAAAACTCTTTTGCTATTGCCACTCCGGTTTTTCCGCTTGATTTATTTGATATATAGCGAACAGGGTCTATTGATTCTTGGGTACGCCCCATAGTTATCAGCAGGGTTTTGTTTTTCTTTGCCACGCAAAATTCAAGCTCATCTGCAATGTCTTCTGGTTCTGGGAATTTCCCTGCTCCTTCTTCGCCACAAGCCAAATACCCAACTGCGGGTTCCACAATTTTAACTCCCCAAGAGCGAAGGGTTTGCAAATTCTTTTGCACTGCTGGTGAATTGAACATAACGGAATTCATAGCTGGAACAACCCACTTTTCGCCTTGCATTGCCAAAAAGCAAAGGGATACAGGTTCTTCGCCTGTGCCAGAGGCAAAACGGGCTAAACTTGTTGCAGAGCAGGGAGCAACTATATAAATATCTGCCCAGCGAGGATAATCTATGTGCTGAAATGGTTTTGAATCTATGGCTGCTGTTTCTGTGTAAACTGGGAAATTTGAAAGTGCTGCAAAAGTCGTTTGCCCAACAAATTTGGTGGCTTCGGCCGTCATTGCCACACGAACCTCCGCACCTCTTTTTTGCAAAATACGAAGCAACTCTGGGGCCTTGTAAGCCGCTATGCCGCCCGTCACCCCGAGCAAAATTTTTTTGCCATGCAAGTCCACTTGGGGTAATATAGAAAAAATTTTCGTGCCTGTCTAAAAGCTTTGCCAATAAAACAGGCATTGAACCCTGCCGTTTGCAGGGTGAGTAAAATTTCTACCTTACCCAAATGTCCGATATAATAATAAGAGCAACTGGAAAACAAGCTCCGCTGAGATTTGTGCTTGTTTCAATAAAAGATACTATGAATGAAATTGGCTCTAAACACAATGCTAAAAACTACGCTTTACAATTTATGGCAGAGTTATCTGTGGCTTCGCTCTTGCTTTCCAGCGGGCTAAAATTCCCAGGCACCGTTAGTTTGCGTGTGAATATGGATGGCGATTTGCGTTTTGCTCAGGCAGATTCCACACCGCAAGGGCTTATTCGGGCTATGATTCCTCAAAGCGACTTGCAGAGAATTGGCGCAGACGAACCTCTGATAACTCCACAAAACCTAAGCGTTATTCAACTGGGCGAAAAAGCGCAAAGGGTAAAAGAAAGCATAGTTGAAGCACCAAGCGTACAAATGGGTGTTAATTTAACCGCCTATTTGCATCAATCCGAGCAAACAAAAAGCGCGGCTGGAATTTTGGCGGAATTTTCTGAGAAAGATTCTGGCAAACTGAATTTCGCAGCAGGTTTTTTAGTGGAAGCATATCCGGATGCAAAAGAAAAAGATTTGGAAATTATGGATGCCGTTATTCGCAATTTACCGAATTTGAAAAAATTTTATGATGGCAGCGAGTATAAAATAGAAGATTTGGCAGACGAGTTGCGTGGTCCTTATGATATAGAAATAGTCAAGGAGGTTATTCCTCAGGCTTATTGCCCGTGCAGTCGCGAAAAAGTTATGACGAGCCTCTCTGGTTTGCACGAATGTGAGATAAGAGACATAAAGCAAAAGAACGAGGTTTTAGATGTGGTTTGTGATTTTTGCAGAACCCACTACTCCGTAGCACCAAACGAATTAGTCTTTCCACAGTAAATTCAAAACCGCAAGGCTTTGGATTCTTATTTCTGTTGTAATGTAGTCAAGGGTTTCGCTAAGTTTGCCGTGGAACAGCATAATTGGAATTGCGATTATCAAACCTGTTTCTGTTGTTATTAAGGCTTCGGAAATTCCGCCTGCCAAAATTCTGGCATCGTTTGTGCCAACTTGGGTAATAACCTGAAACAGCAATATCATTCCGGTAACTGTGCCTAAAAGACCGAGTAAAGGAGCCACTGTGCCAAGTGCAGCCAAAAAGCCCATGCGTTTTTCCAGTTTGGATTGCTCGGTGAGCATCACGCTCTGCAAGTTTTTTTGCGCTTCGGATTTTGAGTTTGAAGCATTTTCAACTATTGCCGTTAAAATTTTTCCAAGGCTGGTTTTCTGTTTTTTGCACAAGGCTTTAGCATCTTCAATATGGTTGCTTTTTATCAGCTCTTGAAGTTTGCGTGTGAATGTTTTTGAAATATGCCCTCTGTGCCCCAGCACAAATAGGCGTTCCAAGGCTATGAGCAAAGCCGCTAGTGCAACCAGCGCAAGAGGGTACATCACAAGCCCACCTGCTTTGAACCAAGACAAAAACTTTTGCGAGTATGTTTGCTCCACAGAATTTGTGCTTGCACCCATAACGGCTTTTGTTTGCAGAACATCTATTGGAATCCAAGCGGAATCTGATTTTTGCTGTGCGCTTAAAACGCTTTGCTTAATATCTGTGGAAAATTCTTTTGAAAGTGCAGAACGCCACTCAAAAACCTTACCCGAAATAGTCCCTGTTCGCATAACAGCTTTAACATCGTTGTTCTGCAAATCCGCATCCGCGAAAAATACTGTTCCGAGCCTCAAGCGATAAGAATCTTTTAGAGAGAGTTCCTGAGATTCTGTTAGTTTAAGCCTGCTCTGCCTGTCTTGAAAATAAGTTTTAATATCTTGTGGGTTGTTTGCGAAATTCAGCAGGCGTTCTTCCAATTTCGCTGGAAAGTCTTGTGGAATTTCCTCAATGCTTTTATCTATTGCCTGCTTAACCTGCAAATTGAAATTATCCAAGGAATTTTTTGTTGCCGTTGCTTTTTCTTTTTGTTCCAAAGCTAAATTGCGGAGCGCACCGAGTTCCGTTGCTGCCCTAGACATATTATCTGAAACTTTTGAGTATTGCCCCTCTAAAAGCCGTGTTTCGTTTTGGTATTCCGTACTTTCCTGATTTTGCATATAGCGTTTTTGCCAACGAGCCGCTTCTGCCTTTTCCAATTGGTTTGCTTTTTCCATTCTAACTCTTTTAAGAGCCTCTATTTCCAGCCTCAGGGAATCAAGAGTATGCTGTTGCTGTGCAGCGACAATGTCTGCCGGAGTTTTTTGAGCAAAAAGCAAACTTGTCGCTAGGAATAAGAGTATTATTATTGGCATTCGTATGGAGAATATAGAAAACTATCTTCCAGCCGCTTTTGCCTTGTCTCCGTACTTCTTAATCAACTCTTCCTGAATACCGCGAGGCACAGGGGAGTATTTGGAGAACTCCATTGTGAATTCCGCTTTTCCTTGGGTCATTGAGCGCAAGTCGGTTGCGTATCCAAACATTTCGGAAAGGGGAACTTCTGCGATTATTGTGGTGTAGCTCTGCTGTTCGCTGGTTGCCTGAATTGTGCCACGGCGTTGGGAAAGATTGCCCACCACACTGCCTTGGAATTCAGTTGGGGTTTGAACTTCAACTTTCATAATCGGTTCAAGAACTTGCGCACCAGCTTTTTGGAAAGCCTCGCGGAAAGCCATTCTAGCGCAAATTTGGAAAGCCATATCAGAAGAATCAACAGGGTGGTATTGACCGTCTTTAACTTCCATCTCTATGCCAACAACAGGGAAGCCTATCAGAGAGCCAGCTTCCATACAGCTTTGAAAACCTTTGTCGCAACTAGGGATAAATTCTTTTGGAATGCGACCGCCCACAACGGAGCTAACAAAATTGTACACCTTTTCCATATCGCCTTCTACAGGCATTGGGCGCATTTCACCCATAATTTTTGCATACTGACCCGAACCACCTGTTTGCTTTTTATGAGTGTAATCAAAACCAGCGGATTTGGTTATGGTTTCGCGGTAGGCAACTTGCGGTGCTCCGGTTTGGACTTCTACTTTGTATTCGCGTTTCATGCGTTCAACATAAACGTCTAAGTGCAATTCTCCCATGCCTTTGATAACAGTTTGCCCGCTTTCTTTATCCACATAAACTTGGAATGTTGGGTCTTCTTTGGTGAAGCGGTTGAGTGCTTTTGAAAGGTTTGCCAAGTCGTCTCTGTTTTTTGCTTCAATGACAAGTTCAATAACTGGGTTTGGAACGTGCATACTGGTCATGTTCATGTGGAGAGTGCCATCTGTGAAGGTGGTGCCAGTTGTGCAATCTATGCCGAACAATGCAACAATATCGCCAGCTCCTGCTTCGGTGATATCTTCCATTTGGTCTGCGTGCATGCGAACCAAACGACCAACATTGACCTTTTTGCTAGTACTCATATTGGTAATGGCTAAACCCTTTTTTAACATACCCTGATATATGCGAACATAAGTGAGCTGGCCGTAGCGGTCGTCTGTCAATTTGAAGGCATAGCAAACAAGGGGCTTTTCGTCTTTGCTTTCCATTTCGGTTGGCTCTTCGTTTTTGTCTATGTTGAGGGCGATGTTTTTAACTTCTGTTGGATTTGGCAAATAATCGGTTACGCCGTCTAAAAGTTTTTGAATACCCACGTTTTTATAGGCAGAACCCATGAATACAGGGGTGATTTTCAAATCTATTGTAG
>Ga0268262_10001101_pt1 | contig 34467 bp, 26 predicted proteins | sample TergutNc150P3_FD_190354 | JGI IMG/M metagenome (GOLD analysis project Ga0268262, IMG submission 190354) | Nasutitermes corniger P3 segment gut microbial community from laboratory colony in Florida, USA - Nc150 P3 (SPAdes) (version 2) | ecosystem: Host-associated > Arthropoda: Insects >...
GAATAAGAGCAAATTTTTGAAAACAACAAACATTGAGTTTGACAATAAATGGCGGACGGAGTTTTTGGCGGAAAACAACGGAAAATGGCTGAAGGAAATAAGGGAGTATCTGAAAACCGCCAAATAAGGCGGATTTAAAGCGCAACAGTGTCCGGCACATATTTACAACCAAACAGGATTAACCGGTAGCCAAAGCGATACGCAGGGCGGTATTAACCAATTCCATTTTGTCATCGGGGAGAGAGCCGACATAATCAGTCAGCATGAAATTTGGTACGACAGCACATCTTCCGCTTCCGCGTTAAGTTCTTCCGCATGGAGACGGAAGAGTTCAATATCTCTCGCTTCAGACCTTTGTATCGGCTCTTTGCCGACCGAAGCCGGGAAAAAGCGTATAACCGCCTGCCCTGTTGGTACTTCGGGAGGCACGTCAATGGTCAGCCTGTGGTTGACAGGTATTTCTACAGTTTGCGTAACATTCATAAGGTAAATATAACATGAAAATTTGGAAAAACAAGAACAAAGAGGAATGAGGAATGGGAGGCGACTGGCGTTTGACATCGAAGGATTCTGTATGACATTTCCCAAATTTATTTTAATACTAGTTTCTTCCTGTATGTTTTTTTCATGTTACGGAAAAGGAGAACGGAAAGAAATGAACGATGCCGAAAGATTCGCGACAGAAAAATTAAAACGAGCGGATGATATAGCTGTTAATGCAACAATTTTAAAAGCCTGCCGCCGCTCAGTTGCCGCCGAAACAATCAACGCAAATTAAACGGCTTTAATATCTTGTCAACCTGTATTGGTTTTCCGTTTGCGTCGTCAACAATTACCTTTGCAAAAGCCCAGCCGTCAATTTTGTTGGGGTCTGTTCCTGCGGCGATAAACGGTTCGGGATCAAGGACAAATACAATATCTTTGTCGTTGGTGCTTAAACTTTTCGCCCACTCAAACATATTGCCGCCCCCCAAAGAAATACCGTAGTGATCCAGCTGCATATGATAGCCAATACTTCCGCGTTTAAGTTTTACAATCTGTTCGTATGAGGCAAGCGGCGTAATCTGTCCTCCGTAACTTAAATTTTCGTTTCCCAGTTTTGTTCCCACTATGAGCATACCGTCTCTAAAAATAAAATTGCCGGGAAGCTTTAATGGATCAAGTCCTGCCGCGATAAAAGGATCAATGTCAATTTCCAGCATTACGTCATAGATCGGACTTTCGGCAAAATTTTTGCTCCAGATAAAACGGACGCTGTTGTCTGGCGCGGCGATAGACCAGCCGCCGTTTGCCTTGTCCTCCGATACCAACTGAGGCGCGCTTTGCAAAAGCTCATCAAAGGAACGTATAGAGTAACTTGCCACCACGTCCAGTTTTGAACATGAAATCGCGGTAATTGCAAGCATGGCAAAAAGCGCGGTTAATTTTATTGTCGTTTTCATTTTATCTCCTGTTCTGCGCGGTTGTATTTTCGCGCGGTTTATTCTATTCAATCTACATGAAACAAAGTTTCATGAATCTGTCATGCTATGCTTTAAATCTTTTTAATCGCAGGGCGTTGGTTAATACCGACACGGAGCTTAAACTCATGGCGGCGGCGGCGAAAACAGGATTGAGGAGCGGGCCGCCGAAAATATACAGCAAACCTGCGGCAATGGGAATTCCAAGCACATTGTAGCCAAACGCCCAGAACAAATTTTGTTTGATGTTGCGGATTGTCCGCTTGCTCAAATTGATAGCGGTGGGAACGTCGATCAAATCGGAGTGCATAAGCACAATGTCGGCGGATTCCATAGCGACGTCCGTTCCGCTTCCTATGGCGATTCCAATGTCCGCCTGCGCCAATGCCGGAGCGTCATTGATTCCATCGCCAACCATTGCAACTTTGCGGTTTTCATTTTGAAGCTTCTTCACTTCGGCGGACTTGTCCTGCGGCAGTACTTCCGCCAGCACGCGATCAATTCCCACTTGTTTGGCGATGGCGTCTGCGGTTTTTTTATTGTCCCCTGTTATCATGGCGACTTCAATTCCCATTTTGTGAAGCTTTTCAATCGCCGCCTTGCTGGACGGCTTTAATACGTCAGCCACCGCGACAATCCCTGCGGCTTTGCCGTCAAGGGCGATATACATCGGCGTTTTTCCTTCGCCGGCAAGGCGGTCGGACGCGGCTTCAAGTTCGGCGAGGGGAAGACCGCGCTCGTCCATAAGTTTGCGGTTTCCAATCAGGATAGGGAGAGGGGAGTGGGGAGTGGGAAGTAGAGAAACATTGGTTTCAGTATTTACCCACTCGCTAATTTTTGCTTCTATGCCATGGCCGGGAATGGCATAAAAATCTGTTACGGACGGCAGAACAAGACCGCGTTTTTCCGCTTCGTGGACAATGGCGGAGGCAAGGGGATGTTCTGAATTTTTTTCAGCGGCGGCTGTCAGTTGAAGAAGCGCGTCCGAAGCGGTTTTTCCACTCCATGCTCCCCACTCCCCATTCCCCACAATTATATCGGTAACTTCCGGCTTGCCTTCGGTAATAGTTCCCGTCTTGTCAAACACAATCGTTTGAATCTTGTGGGCGGTCTCCAGAGCTTCGCCGCCCTTGATCAAAATGCCGTTCTCCGCTCCCTTGCCCGTCGCCACCATGATCGCCGTGGGCGTGGCAAGACCGAGGGCGCAGGGACAGGCGATGACCAGCACGGAAATAAAAATCGTCAGGGCGAATTCGGTTACGGATTTTCCGGCTGGCAAATTGACAACGCCGAAAGAAGCCGCGGCAAACCATGCGATACCTGCAACAACCGCAATGGCGCAGACAACCGGCACAAAGTAACCGGAAACAATGTCCGCCATTTGCGCTATCGGAGCTTTAGAGCCTTGAGCGTCTTCAACCAGTTTGATGATCTGCGCCAGCGCGGTTTCGCCTCCGACCTTTTCCGCCTTGAAGCATAAACGTCCGTTACTGTTAATCGTAGCGCCGTAAACAGGATCGCCCGCTTTTTTGTCAACGGGCATACTTTCCCCTGTGAGCATGGACTCGTCAACCGCGCTATGCCCGTCTGTTACAACTCCGTCAACGGGAATTTTCGCGCCGGGCTTTACAACGATAATGTCGCCGGGAATTACTTCGTCAATGGGGATTTCTTTTTCTTCATTGTTGACTATAACGATAGCCGTCTTGGGCGCAAGCCCCATAAGTTTTTTTATCGCCTCGCTTGTCCTGCCTTTGGAGACCGCTTCAAGAGATTTACCCAGAAGAATAAGGGCGATAATCACCCCTGCGGTTTCAAAGTACAAAGATTCAACGGCGTGAAAATTTCCTGTGGTAATCTGAAACAAATTGTAAACGCTGTAAACAACCGCCGCCGTGGTTCCAATCGCGATAAGCGAATCCATGTTGGGGCTTCTTCGCAGAAGATTTTTAAAACCGACAGTATAAAAACGATTGCCTGCAATTATGATCGGTATGACTAACACAAGCTGTACGATGGCGTAGACAAGCGGAAAGTTCATCGGGGATAAGCTTGCCGGAAAAGGCAGGGCGACCCATGTGATCATCGGGGCCATTGCGATATACAGAAGAGGAAACCCCAAAACTGCGGCGGTGATAAATTTTGTCCATAAGAGTTTAATTTCTTTTTCTTTGCGGAGCTTGTCCTCGTCTACCGCGTCGGCGGAAATTTCACGCGGTTCAAAACCGATGTTGGTAATCGCTTCCTTAATTGCCGAAAGGCGCAGTATTTGCGGATTGTAAACTACAGTCGCCTTTTCCGTGGCGAGGTTTACAGACGCGCTTTCAATTCCTTCCAGTTTGTGAAGAGTTTTTTCTATTCTTGCCGAACAGGCGGCGCAGTGCATTCCGCCAATGGGAATGGTTACGGCAATTCCTTTGGGCTTATCTATCACCTGATAACCGGCGTTTTCAATCGCTTCTTTTATAGTTGAATGGTTTAGGATTTCCGAATTATAAACAACAGTCGCCTTTTCCGTGGCGAGATTTACCGAAGCGTTTTCAACGCCTTCCAATTTGCGGAGAGTGTTTTCTACTCTTGCAGAACAGGCGGCGCAGTGCATTCCGCCTACAGATAAATTTTCAGTGAGTAACATTATCAATCTTACCGGTTGAAGGGTCTATTACAAATCCATGTACGCGAACATCTGCCGGAATTAACGGATGTTGTCTGATCATGTTAACCGTTTCCAAAACAGAACCGCTGACATCATCAAAACCGTTTAACCATTCATAAACATTAATGCCGCAATAATTACAAATAAAATCAATTTTATTTGTATCAATGTTTCTGTCTTTCATTTTATTGAGGAATTTAGTTGACTCCAAACCTTTTACTCCGCAATCATGATGTCCAATTACCAAAATATCCTCTACTCCTAATTCATATACCGCAACGAGAAGACTGCGCATGACATCGCCGAAAGGATGTCTCATAACAGCGCCGGCGACTTTTACTATTTGAACGTCTCCGTTTTTCAAATTTAACGCCGCCAACAGCAGATGGGTTAATCTCGTGTCCATACAAGTAAGTATGACCATTTTTTTCTTTGGGTGCTTTGTGGCTGAACTCGACATATACTCTTTGTTTTCCACAAATTTCTTGTTAAATTCCAGCATTTCGTCAATATGTGACATTCTCTACTCCTGCTCATTAGTGTTAAATTTGTATTTTTGCCGCATAGACTAAGAGCGTAATAAATAATAAGGTTATTTTACCATAAAAAATGAAAAAAATAATAGTATCTTTAGTAAATTATTTAGTTGTTTTCTACTGCCTTTTCCAGTTGTTGAACATGGTTTTTGCCTGTTTTAAAAATTCTTTTGATATGGTAATTTCCGAATCGGTTACCGTTTTATTAGCCGGAAAAATCGGCTCCGGATTACAGCCTCCGGCTTGCCGTTCAAGCTGGCTCATGCGGTAACGCCTGCCGCAGTTTTGGCAGACCAATACCATGCCTTCCTGTACAAAATAGCCCCTGCCCGAATTGTGGCAGACATGGCAGGCATTAAAAGCGGTGCGGATAGTGCCGTCCGGAGCTTTTACCGCCAATACTTCCATATTGACTCCGTCAATGTTCACGGGATAGAAGAGGGCGTTTTCCGTAAGGTCGGCGATTTGAATAACCAAATTTTGATCGGTGACAGCCGGTTTTCTTTGATTTAAAGCCGAGTTTTGAGCAAAGGCGGAGTTTACGGCAAACGCCGCAAGAACCGCCGTCAGAATAATAGCCCTCTTCATACCGCCTCCTACTAGCGTCCGCCGCCATAGCCGCCGCAGCCGCCGCAACCGCCGCCGCCATAAGGACGCGGATAATTTTCATCCAGATTGAACGGAGGCTTTCGTTCTCCGTTTCCCGGACTTTGCTGGGCAAAAACAATTCCAGCCGCAATGAGCAGGATAAAGGCGGCAATTACCGCGATTTTCATTTTTTTAGTCATTTTCATACTCCATAAGATAAATTGAAAAACGCCAACGGCGCGGTTTCTACATTAATAACAATCCTAATAGCCGGAGGTTTCAAAATACGCTTCGGGATATATCAGCGTTTCAAAGTTTGCCGCTTCGGCTTTTACCGCCTCGACATTAACGCGGGTAATGTCGTTTACTGTCTTCACATACCCATAAAATACGCTGTCCGCAGTGTAAAACTCAAAGTCCCCATTGGGAACAAGACGCAGTTGGTTTTCCCCCTGTTCTGTTTCCATTATAGCATAATAAGACGGAAAAATAATACTGCTGTTGCCGGGATCGATGGAATCGATCATGATTGTCCACAGCATGGGTATCCGCCTTTGCATGACGACGATTGCCGGTTCAAAACCGTCGTCGCTAAGGCGTATTGTAACTGTTTGAAAATTATCGGATACATTAGCGATTGCGACTGTATCCGTGGGTATCTGGACTCCTGCCGGTTTAGGCGAGGTGTCCGGCTCCTGCGCATCGGCGGTTTCTCCTTCGGCTAAGACTGTAATGGTACTGTGGATCATTGCCATCCAGCAAGAATAGCGGAACTTGCCGGCTTTTGTGGGAGTGAACTCAATCACATTATCGCCCTGTTTAAAGGCGTATTGAATTCCGTATTCGCGGATTATTATCCGGTTGTTACAGCCGTTTATGCTTCCCGGCGGCGCGTTGATAGTCCAGCGTACCGGAATGCCCTGCTGTACGGTTATCGCCGGATAGCGGTTAGGCTGTAGGGTTGAATTGACAATCTGCACCCCGTTTTGAATAACCGGAACAAAAACGCCAGCACCGGTCTGCGCGGAAGCTGATCTGAAAGAAGCCGCATTATCTAACGGGCTGGCAAACCCCGAAAGAGTCCAGCCGTTGGAGAACATGGCAAGCCCGAGCGCCGCGACAAGAACCGCCCCGATTTGCATAACGCGCCGGGAAAACGCTTTGCCCTTAGCTCCGCTTAGAGCGGAACTTGCCGCGCCCAGCGCGAACATTAGGGGAATTGTTCCGGCGCAGAACAGAAACATGGAAACGCCGCCTTTTATCGGGCTTCCGGTAGAGAGAGCGTAAAGTTGCATTGCCTGCAAAGGACCGCAAGGCATAAAGCCGTTAAGAAAACCGACAACGAGCGGACCATGACTTGTTTTTTGCCCGTCATTTTTTTGAGTAAAGATTTTCGGCATTTGCGGAATGAAACGCCGCAAAGACGGAAACAGCCCCAGCATATTGATTCCCATGATCACCATGAAAACTCCGGCGGCAAGCTGTACAATTCCCTGAAAATGCCCCGATAGAGTAATCACGGAACCCAAAGCTCCGACAAGAATACCCACCGCCGTATAAGAAACAAGCCGGCCGCCGTTGTAGAGAATACTTGGCAAGAGCAAGGAAAAATTAAACAATGATTTAGAAACGGAAGTTTGCCCGTCTGCGTCCCCAGCCGCATTTCCCTCGCCCCCACTCCCCATTCCCCACTTCCTATTTCCTATTCCCCCAATCCCTGCTCCCTTTAAAGTTTGCGAAAGATTTATCCCGCCGCACATGGCAATACAGTGGACAGAAGTAAACAGACCGATAACCAACAGCATTCCGTACCCCATGCCTTCTTTGGCAAGAGGAAACGCCGCGGCAAGTTTGCTTGTTCCTAATGAGCGCATCAGCATAAACAGTACAAGGATGACCGCCAGCGTTCCGGCAATTTGCAGAATAGTTTTGCTTTGTAAACCTTCTTTTTCCTGCTCTTCCAGCGTCTTGTACCCCAGTTCTTCAATTACCGCTGAAATTTTGTCAAAGTTAATTATCGAGGCGTCGTATGTAACAGACGCCGCTCCGGTACGGTAATTTACCGCCGCGTCCTGAACACCTTCGGTTTTTTTAAGTCCTTTTTCGATTATGCCCTTACAGTTTGCGCAGTACATACCGCCTATACGAAATGAGTGTTTTTGCATTCCCTGCTTTTCCGCCGTGTTTGTATCTTGTGTCGCGTTTTGATCCATAATATTTTATTTATAACATAGAATTCACTGTTTTTTCAACTTATGGGAACCTCTAAAAATCCCTGTTTAGTTTTCAGAAATTTTTTAAAGATTCGGGCAAAATCCGGCGTTGATTCATTATAAGTAATTATAATAAAGTGATTTTTTGCTTGTTTTTATTGCAAATAAGGGACAGAGCATATAACATATATATAGTGATGAAAAATTTTCGAGTTTTAGTAATATTCCTTTTTTTGGTTTTGACGGTTCCGCAATTACAGGCGCAAATGACGTTCCGCCTGAAGTCCGCGCCGGCGGATTTAAATGTCTATTTTAATAATGAGCTGATAAAGCCCGTATCGACATCAGGACCAATCCGCGAATACCGTGTTTCCGCCGAGGGAACATTGCGTTTCAGCGCGTCCGGTTACCGCAGTATTGAGTGGAATTCAGTTCAGCTTCCTCTAAAAAAAGGACAGGCTGAAATCAAACTGGAAAATGAAAAGGGCGTTTTAAAGTATATAGGCGAATATAAAACAGGAAGCCAGCCCAAGAGCGCGTATTTTTCAGGAAACGGCCAGCGGCTTTTTGTCCCGCTTTTAAACGAGAAGGGGCTCGACGTATTCCGCGTTGCAGGTCAGTCATTGCAGTATGAAAAACGGCTTGAGATTGGCAATAGACCGGGGTTTGTGGAAGCCCTGTGCGATGAACGCCGGCGCGAATTGTGGGTTTCAAACATGGAGGAAAACAAGGTTCATATTTTTAACCTTGATACGCTTGAATATAAATCTTCTCATTCAACGGAAGGAGTTTTTCCAAAATTTATAGCTCAAAGCCCTGACGGCTCTATTACGGTAGTGTCTAACTGGAATTCTTTTGACGTAAGCGTTTTTGATTCCGCTACAAAGAGATTATTGCGCCGTATTCCCGTAGGCGGAACTCCGCGCGGCATGGCGTTTTCTCCCGACGGATCGCTTTTGTATACCGCCATTTACGACGCGGCGCTTGTCGCGGTTGTTGACATGAAAGCGAACAAGGTGGTAAAAAACTGGCGTTTTAGAAACGGCGAAGGGGCGGCGCGGCACATCATTTACCGCGACAATAAACTCTATGTTTCAGATATGCTTCAAGGGAGCGTAAACATACTGGACGCGACTACGGGCGCGCTTCTAAAATCAGCGCGGGTGGGGCTTAACATCAACACAATCGTACTGTCTCCCGACGGCAAATACGTTTTCGCTTCCTCGCGGGGAAGGAATAACCCCGTTGACTACACTCTGCCCGGTCCCGATTTTGGCGCAGTTTATATGTTAGACGCGCAGGATTTAACTCTTCTGGAAAAAGTCTGGGGGCGCAATCAGCCCACCGGTCTTGCCGTTTCCCCCAACGGAAATATTTTGGTGTTTACCGATTTTCTGGACGCAAATTTGGAACTGTACCGCATCGAGAGGTAGTATATTTTATGCAGTCCGTTATGGAGTCTCTTTTTTCAATAACATATTTGGTATTAGTCATTACGCTTGGCTGTATCATGGTTTATCGTCATAAAGACAACCGGCAGTACAGGCTGTTCGGCATTATGACTCTTATACTCGGGTGCGGCGACGCTTTCCACCTCGTGCCGAGAATTATCGCCCTTTGTACGTCCGGACTTGAAAATTATGCCGCCGCGCTCGGTTTTGGAAAATTGGTAACGTCAATAACCATGACTTTGTTTTATGTAATTTTATACCATATTTGGAAAATACGGTATAATGCAGCCGGCAAAAGCTTTTTGACCATATTCGTCTATGCGTCAGCCGTTACGCGAATTATTCTCTGTTTGTTCCCTCAAAATAAATGGTTAAGCGTTGACGCGCCCGTTGAATGGGGCGTATATCGCAACATCCCATTTGTTGTTTTAGGAATAATTATAATAACAATATATTTTCAAATGGCAAAAAAGAACAATGATCGCGTGTTCCGGTTTTTATGGCTTGCCGTATCGCTTAGTTTCGCTTTTTACATCCCTGTTGTGCTTTGGGCGGATTTAAATCCGGCAATCGGAATGTTTATGCTTCCTAAAACCTGCGCCTATGTGTGGATTGTATTTATGGGGTTCAGAGGTAACGGCAAAAGTATTTAACCTTATCGTGCCGGATTTAAAGGCGTCCTATCTAGCGGAAGATGGAACTGTTTGCGGTTTTAGCCCAAATTTACGGTTTGCGAAAAAGTTCATTGTAACTATTAATTTATTTGTATATTTGATATTATAAAGGGGAAAGGAAACGTCTAAAAACTGAACTTTTTAAACGTTCACTATTAAAGTTGTTCGGAAACCAATTGGGTTCCCGAACAAGTCTATTATTTATTATCACAGGAGTCATTATGAACATAATGCGAAAATTATCTTCTAAAAACCTTTTTGTATTTAACTTGGTGTTAATCGGCGCGATTTTCGGCTTTTCTTTGGCGTTTTTATCATTTTCATGTTCTACGCCGGGATCGCGCGTAAAGGCGGAGGAAAGCAAGGTAATTATCCCCGAAGACGCGCTTGCGGTCGCCGAAGCGGTGCAGACCACTTTCCGCGCGGTATCGGAAAAAATGCTGCCTTCTGTCATTGAATTAAAAACTGTTTCTGTCAGAAAACAGCAGGCTCCAAACTTTAACGGAATTCCTTGGGAATTTTTCTTTGGCCCCCGCGACAGGGGACAGCCGAATGACAGGGATCGGGAATACCGTTCTCAGGGGCTTGGTTCTGGAATAATTGTGCGGAACAAAGACGGAGTTTATTACGCGCTTACAAATAACCATGTTGTCGAGGACGCGAGCGAGATCACCGTTGCGACAAAGAACGGCAAAGAATATGCCGCGCAGTTGGTTGGCAAAGACGAGCGCAAAGACCTCGCGCTGGTTTCTTTTAAAACCAATGATTTTTATCCGCTTGCGTCTTTGGGCGATTCAGACAGCGTTACGGTCGGCGACTGGGCAATTGCCATTGGCAATCCTCTTGGGGAACAATTTTCATTTTCAGTAACAATGGGAATTGTAAGCGCGGTTGGGCGCACAGGCGGTCCCGGCGGCAATATCAATGATTTTATACAGACGGACGCCCCTATCAATCAGGGGAATTCAGGCGGCCCTCTTGTCAACATAAGAGGAGAGGTAATAGGGATCAACACATGGATTGCAAGCAATCTTTCTGGCGGCGGCAACGTCGGTCTTGGTTTTGCCATTCCGATTAACAATGTCAAACGCTCTATTGATGAGTTTATAAATACGGGAACCACAAGATACGGCTGGCTTGGCGTTTCACTAATGGAAGCAAGCAAAGAGACGGTAGCCGCGCTCGGTCTTGAAAACAAACGCGGCGCTCTTGCGGCGCAGGTTTTCCTCGGCTCTCCAGCCGACAAAGGCGGCATAAAACCCGGAGATTTTATTACCCATGTAAACGGCAAGGAAGCAAGAGGCATTCAACAGCTTCAGATGATTGTCGGCGACTTAAAGCCGGGCGATAACGCGTCGTTTACCGTTATCCGCGACAAGCAGACAAGAGAGATACAAGTCCGCATCGAAGTTCGCACGGATCAAGTTGCTTCAGACAACAAAAAACTTTGGCCCGGCGTAACTGTTGTTCCGCTGAATGATCAAATCAGGCAGAGCATGGAACTTGATAAAGACGCAAAAGGTTTATTTGCCTCGCAGATTGTGCCGGGAAGTCCGGCCGATATTGTCGGTTTAAGGCAGGGCGACAGAATAACGGCGGTAAACGGCATACCTGTAAACGACATCGCGTCATTCTACAAAGTGTTACGTGAAAATACAAATACGGAACTTTGGTTTGGAATAATAAGAAACGATTCCGCGCTGGATTCGCTTAAATTCAAACGTTGATAGTTTGAAAAAGAAAATTTGCCACGAACGAATCTTCGGTTCGTGGTAAAATTTTTTCTTTTTATCCTTTGTGAGAATTATTCGGGAGTTAAAGTTCGACTTTAAATACGGGGCGTTTTGTGCGGCTTAGATCGTAGTTGAAAATGTCCTTGTTAAAGCGTCTTTCGGCTTCAAGAGTTGAAGGCGGCCCGTGTCCGGGAAGCACAATGTAGTCGCTGGGGAGAGAAAGAAGGCGGCTTCGCAGTTTGTTCATTTGCGTGGCCGCTCCGTATGTGCTGGCCGTGCTTCCCACAAGGCCGGCCGTAAGCACGTCGCCCGTAAAAAGCAGGTCTCCGATTTTATAAACAACAGAATCTGAAGAATGTCCCGGTATTGAAATGACCTCGATAGTAAAACCGCCGATAATAAGTTTATCTCCGTCTTTTACCCTTGTTGTTTTTTGCTCCATAATATTTTGATTTACGGCAATTATTCCAACATTGTAAATTCGCTTTAAAGTCCTTAGCCCTTGAATATGGTTTAAATGTTCGTGCGTTATCAGCACGGCTTTTAAATCAAAATTATTATTTTCTATTGTATCAAGTATGTTTTTTTCCATGCTTCCCGGATCAATTATAATTGCGGAATTCTGCTGATCATTAACAGCGTTTTCCGATCCCAGAATATAGCAGTTGCTGAAACCATACGAACAGTATTGAAAAAATAGTTTCATTGTTCTTCCATTTCAAATACGGCTTCCGCCGTGTTAGATGATTTAAATATTACGTCTTTTTGCTTTGCGCTCGCAAAATATACTCTCTTTAAATTGCAGTTTACAAAAGAAGTTTTTATTATATCGGCGCTTATAAACCTGCTGTTGTACAAATTTGAATTATTAAATGACACGTTATTAATTGACGTTCCTTCAAAATTAACATGTACAAGCTCCGTGTTTTCAAGACAGCAATTTTGGAAACTGGCTCCGGCGAATGAAATAAATTGAATGTCGGCTTTTGAAAAATCACAGTCGATAAATTCGGCAAAATCAAAAAAATCCATTCTTAACTTAGCGCCGGAAAAATCACAATTTAAAAAAGTTGTCTCCTGAAAATTACAGCCGTAAAAATGATGCTCGGAAAAATCGACTTTTTCGAAACGCATTCTGGGCACTACAAGGTCTTTTATCGTTATGTTTTCTTCGATGTAAGCGCAGACGTGTTCATATTCCTGTTCAGGATTCGCCTGATGGATAAAGCAAAGATTATAACCTGTGATTGCCGGTCTTCCGCAGCCAGCGGCGCATGGATTTACGGTAAACATATCCTAATTATACCCTTTTTTTGTCTTTACAACCAGTCTTGTAATGGCTAAAATATTGATATGTGCTGGTATTGCGGTGAAATAATCGCCGATCCTGAACCAATTGGGCGTTCTTCGCGCTGTGAAACTTGCGGTAAAGATTTGCGTTCTTGTAAAAATTGCCGTTTTTTCCTTCCCGGCTCGCGCGGCGATTGCCGGGAAACAAGCGCGGAACCTGTATCGGATAAAGAGCGGGCGAATTTCTGCGACTGGTTTTCGCTCGACCAAAAATACCGGGCAAAAAGCATGGGGCAAAAAAATGAAAAAGCCGGACTTTCCAAACCGGCGGACGCCGCAAAAACGGCATTTGAAAATTTGTTTAAGTGATTATGGATATAAGACCGGTATTATTTATTGATTCAGGCATTGGCGGACTCCCCTATTGCAATGATTTTTTAAAGCGCAATCCGCTGGAAGAAGTCTGTTATCTTGCGGACAGAAAAAATTTTCCTTACGGACAGCGCAAAAAAGAAGAACTGTCGTTAATGTTAATTGAATTAATTGAAAAACTTTTAAAACTGACAGACCCTAAAATTATTGTGCTGGCTTGCAATTCCGCGACAGTTTCCGCCATTGATTCATTAAGGCGGCGTTTTCCGAATATCCCTTTTGTAGGAACAGTTCCGGCGATAAAGCCGGCGGCTAACGCTTCTAAAAGCGGAAAGGTTGGAGTGCTTGGCACGGCGCGGACGGTTGAAGACCCGTACAATCAAAACCTTGCGGAAGGATGTGAGAAAAAATGCGAAATTAAAGGCATTGCCGCGCCTGACTTGGTTGAATTTGTGGAAGAGCGTTTTGATTCCGCAGATGAAAATGAAAAAAAAGAAATTGTAAGAAAATATATCGAGCTTTTTCGCGCCGAAGGAGTGGATAGTCTTGTGCTTGGCTGTACTCATTTTTTATTTCTTCTTGACGTGTTCCAAGAGGAAGCGGCTCCGTTTATTAAAATTTTTAATTCCATTGACGGCGTTACAAAGCGCATAGAATATCTGCTGGACGAAAATTCCGGCGCGTTAAGAGCGGGAAAAAATTATAAACCGGCAAACAGGCTGTTATTGACGGGATCGGAAGCGGCAGAACCTGAGTGGCAAAACCGCGCAAAAAAATTGGGCTTTGACCTTTATTTGTCAGATAAACTATGAAAAATACGGAAACTTTAAAAGGGCTTGTTATCCGCGGATCGCGTAACATCATCACCGCGCAAATTGACGCTGAAAACGGCTCTAAAGAACTTGAATGCAGAATAAAAGGAAAAGTTTTAAAAGGCGGCGATGATTTGTACAATCCAATCGCTCCCGGAGACTGGATTACAGTGGAGCGCGAAAAAGACGCCGATACCGCGATGATTCTTTCCGTGGAAAAAAGACGCAACTATTTCAGCCGCTTTAACCAAAAAGGAAACGCAAGCCAGATTTTGGCGGCTAACGTCGATATTGCGCTTTGTATTTGCACTCCTGCGTCTCCCCCGTTCCGTCCGCGTTTTCTTGACAGAGTTTTATTACAGGCGGACATAGCAGGAATTGAATCAATAGTTATCTGCAATAAAATTGACATTGAATATGACGACATTGACGTTGACGAGCGTCTTGAAGAATATAGCCGCATCGGTTATAAAGTTCTGCGCGTTTCCGCAAAAACCCGCGAAGGACTTGACTGTTTGCGCCGCGAGATCAGCGGAAAAATTTGCGTTCTTGCCGGACAGTCGGGCGTGGGAAAATCAAGCATTATAAACGCGCTTCAGCCCGGGCTTGATATAAAAGAAGGAGAACTGAACGAAAAATACGACAGGGGCGTCCACACGACTACAATGTCATATATGTTTCAGCTAACAGACGGAACCCGATTTATTGACACGCCCGGAGTGCGGCGTTTTATCCCCGACAGAATTGATTCAAGCGAAGTGATAAATTATCTGAGGGAGTTTGCGCCGCTCGCCGGAAAATGCAGTTTCGGGCTTTCATGTTCGCACAGGACGGAAATAGGCTGTAAAATAATGGAAGCGGTTCACGCCGGAGTTATTCACGAGGACAGATACGAAAGTTTTTTGCGGATAATCGACGACCTTGAAGGGAAAGACAATGACGACTAAAGACCCGATTAGCAAACAAATATTGATGGAAAAAACTCAAACTCTTCTTGAATATCCGCAAATAATGGCAAAGGCGGCGGAATTGTCAGTCAGCGAGGAAGCGGCGTTAATCATAAAAAATTCGCCGCCTGTGTATGATGATTCAATCGAAAAAATAAAATCTTTGGTAAACGCCATTTACATGATAATTAAAACGCGAAATGACGAGCCTCGCTTGGGGCTTCCTTCCATCGGTTTTCTTATTCCGAAAATTGGGACGGAAGGCGCGGTTTTGGCTCTTGACGAAGTTTTAGCCGTCGGGCTTTTTGTGGAACGCGCGGACGAATTTACAAAATGGATTATTAAAGATAAAAACGAAAACAAGGAACAGCCGACAGAGGGTAAAACCGCGCTTTTTTCCATGCTGGAAAATTTACCCGTTTGCGCTCCGGTATCCGCGGAAATTTTTAAAATAATCGACAGAGAAGGCAATTTGCGCGACCTTCCTGCGTTACGTGCCATTAAAAAACGGATTAACACGTTGGAAAAAGAACTTAATAACGCTGTTTCGAGTTATTCTTCAAACGATGATTACAAGCGGATGCTTCAATCCGCGCTTCCTTCGCAAAGGGACGGAAGGGCTGTGCTTGCGGTAAAAGTAAATTTTCGCGGAAGAATCCCCGGTATTTTGCATGAAGTTTCGTCCAGCGGACAGACTGTTTTTATAGAGCCGCTTGACGTTGTAGAAAAAAATAATGAAGTTTTGCTGGAAAAACGCAATTTAGACGCGGAAGTACAAAAAATCCTGCGCGAGCTTACGGAAAATATTTCCGTTCACGCGGAAAATCTTAAAAGCTTTCATAATACAATTATCGAACTTGAATGTTTAAGGACAAAAGCAAGATATTCTGCGGAAACCAAAGGGCATTTCGCGTTAAATACGGAAACGGGGCAGAGTCTTTTGTTAAAACAGGCGCGCCACCCTATGTTAAAAAAAGCGGTTCCCATCGACATTCAAATGGGCGGCGATATCCGCACATTGATAATCACAGGCCCCAACACGGGCGGAAAAACAGTTGCGTTAAAAACCCTCGGTCTTTTTGCCATGATGAATCAGAGCGCGCTTGCCCTGCCGCTTGACGAGGGGAGCGTGCTTCCTATTTTTGACGGAATATACGCCGACATCGGCGACGAGCAGTCGATTAATCAGTCTCTTTCAACTTTTTCCGCGCACATTACGAATATATCCGGCATAACAGCTAACGCGACTGAAAAATCGCTTATTCTGCTTGACGAACTTGGATCGGGAACAGACCCGCAGGAAGGCGGAGCTATTGCGATGGCTGTCCTTGATTATTTAATAGAAAAAAACGCAAGAATGATCATTACGACTCATCACGGGATTTTAAAACATTACGGTTACACAAGGCAGGGCGTGGAAAACGCCTCCGTTGAATTTGACGCGCATACATTATCGCCCACATACAAAATTGTAAACGGACTGCCCGGGGAGAGCAGAGCGCTTGACATTGCGTCAGCTAACGGTCTTAATCCTGAAATTGTATCAAAGGCGAGAAGTTACATTGACGAAGAAAAGTCCGATGTTTCCCAAATGATAAAAAGTCTTGAGCAAAAACAAAGGGAACTTGCCGGTCTTGAAAAAAAGAGCGCTTTAGAGCAAAACAAATTGACGGAAGAAAAAAGAAGAGCCGATTTAAAAGAACTGCAACTGCGTCAAAAGGAAGCGGAATTAAAGCGCGAATCGGTGGGAAAACTCCAGCAGTTTCTGGGCGAAAGCCGGAAAACCCTTGAGAACCTTGTGCGCGAGTTAAAAGAAGGCGAAGTTGACCGCGAGCAGACTCTGAAAGTAAAAGAGTTTTTAAATGAACTTGCGCGTAACGCGGAAACGGAAAGCGAATCTCTTGAAGCGGAAGAACGCGCCATCCGCAAATTAACCAAAGAAAAACTTCATGCATCTTCCCGCGCCGACGGAAACGCCGGCGGCGAAAACGAATCAATCTTCGCGCCCGGAATGGAAGTTTTTGCAGGAAAATCAAAACAGCGCGGAGTAATTATCCGCGCGGACAAAAAAAGCGCGCGTTCCGAGGAAGACGCGGACATTTCATGGCTTGTAAAAATTGGTTCGCTTAAAATAAGTTTCCCGGAAAGCGAACTAATTCCTGCGGAAAGCGCGAAAACTGCAGTTAAACAAACCTCGTTTAAATCATGGGAAGCGGAATACGGCGCGTCAACGGAAGCGGCTTATGAAATAATGATTCGGGGTATGCGCTTTGAGGACGCGATGGAGGCAGTGCGCAAACAAGTTGACGCGGCGGTGCTTTTCGGCATGAAAAATTTCGCCATTATTCACGGAAAAGGATACGGCATTCTTCGGCAGGGAGTGCATGACTATTTAAGAAAACATCCGGCGGTGGCTGAATTTTATTTTTCGCGCCCCGAGATGGGCGGTTACGGACGCACGGAAGTGGTGCTTAAATGAAGAAAAATTTTCACCCTCGGAGTTCGTGGTAAAAATTCTTCTTCAATTTTGCGTTCTTTGCGTAAAATTCTTTTTTCGGCAAATTTACGCGGAAGGACGGTTTTTTAGCTCGTATTCCTTCTTTTCAATTTGCTCTTTGATAACGGCAAGTTCATCAAGTATGGTTCTGAACTCTACCGCTTCACGTTCAATTGACGCTTGATTGTGCTCTGTAAACGCGATGTAGGCTTCGTTCCCCATGCGTGATATAAGTTTTTGAGCCTGATTTTCAAGCTGTTTGATGTCCCACATCAATAAGCCCCTCTCGCCTAAATCCTGCGCTTTTGCGCCGGCTTTAACGGCGAATTCTTTTGACGCGCTCCAACCCTGTTCCAGCAGGTCTTTCATTCTTTCGCTGAATGTCATTTTTGTCTCCTCATTTTCGTTTTATTCCAAGAATCGTCAGGTCATCGTACTGCTCGTCTTCCTTAATATGAGTATAATACATATACGTGGGATTTTCAGGATGTTCCCGCGTGTTTGAACAATAACGCCTGTATTGAACAAAATGGTTTTTAAGAAATTCATCCACTTTTTTGTCTACCAATACGCGGGAATCTTCCCCAGCATTGGGAGGTTTGTAACATCTGAACATTTTTTCTACCGAAACCATCGCCATGATTATTTCTTCCACACGTCCTTCACAAGATGAAAAATCAAATTGCAAATCGCCTGTATCTTCAGGATTGTGGTACTTTTGCAGGGTATAAGTTCCGCGCGCCATTACCGCGTTGATAATAGCCTCTACGCGCTCAGGAGACATTTCTTCGTCAGCTTGTCCGCAAAGATGGTTTTCATGTACAGTTCCTGTCGCGCCTTCTTCGCAAGTTATTTCTTTAAACTCGCTGTTTCGGAATTTTCGTTTTGCCTCTTCAATACCGTCAGTGTAGAGTAATAATATGTCTCCCTTTTCCACTTTTAATGTTTGAACTTTGTAACCGCCTGTGGATTCAATCATAAAATTGGGCAGTACGCCGGTTGCCGGAGTTTGGGGAAGAGTTATGCTTTTCATTTTGCCTTCTTTTACGCTGTAAAGATGAATGACGTTGTCGCCGGCGTTGCAGAAACGGACTGTTCCTGTTGCCGAGTCAAACAAACAGAGAGTGAAAGCGGCAAAACGCCCTTTGAATGCAAGCGCTTCAATAAAGTCGTTGATCTGATATACGACTTCTTCTATGTGCATTCCCTTCTCGTTCGGTTTCCACTGTTTAAAATAGTTTAGGAACATGGTCGCTACCTGAATCATGATAAGCGCCGCCGGTATTCCTTTTCCGGCTACGTCGCATTTGATCATCGCGTAATAACGGCCGTCTAAGTCTTTGTAATCAAAATAGTCTCCCGATACGCCTTTAGCCCCTTCGTAGTAGCCGAAGAAATTCAAGTTTTGCGTTTTATTAAAGCCGCTGGTTTGTTTGTTTCCTTCGCTGTCAACATCTAACGGAATAAACTTTTTCTGTATTTCTTTTCCGATGGAAAGATCGGACGCGGCAAGCGCGGCTTTTACAAGACCATGAGTCATGTCGTTTATCGTGTTGCCGAGAATAGCTATTTCGTCTTTGCTGGAAATATGTATATCTACCCCCATCAATTTTGACTTATCGTCGGTGTCGCGGATCATTTCGATATGTTTTACAAGGTTTATAATCGGTTTGATGATTAACCCGGAGAATGTAAAGGCTCCGATCATGCCGATTAACAAAACTATAAACGCGACGACGCCTATTGTCAGCAAGAGAGTTACCTGCCCCCGGTAAATCTCGCTTATAATTGAATCCAAAGACACTTCAAGACGGATTAAACCGCGGAAGAAATTATTGTCCGCCATCTGCCTGTACATTATCGGTTTATAGAAAATATATTTTCTGTCTCCCGAACTGCTGATGCTGTTAAGTGAAAAATTCGGATATGAGCCTATGCCGCCCGAAACTTCCGTAAGTATATCGTTAAGTTTTAAGTTTAAAGCGTTTATTGTTACCTGAATATCGTCGCGCATTCTTTCGCCTTCGGCGTCCGTGCGCAAGGCGAGGGCGAGGAACTGATCCGTCATTGTCGTGATGCTTTGCGAAAGTTCTCCGGCTTCCTGCTGGGCGCGGCTGTTAAGTTCTCCGGCTAAATCGTCATAAAGAGGAGTAAGAACGTCGGTCAGCCGCGTTACGCCGGGGCGTAATTCAGACGTGTCAGTTTTTGAATCAATATCAGGATCGTTTGAAGCCCAAACATGATCCGTATATATCGAATTAATGCCGTAACCTGTAATAGTTATATATCTGGCTTCAGATAACGCTTCGGAATTTGACGGAAGGTACATTAACTCAAGCGTGCCGCGCTCGCCCCGTGATTGAATTGCCATCGGCAAATAAGTTCTTGCGCTTGTGGCAAGCCCTTCAAGCAATACGTTGGAACGGTCCCACAAACTTTTAAGCAGGGTTTCCCGCTGGGTGTTTGTCATAATGATATACATTGGCGTAGAAATCATTATGATGACAAGGAGAATAAGTCCGATTGTAAATGACGCGAGTTTAAACCTCAGCCCAATTCCTTTTTTTATCATTTGGGCTGTTTTTTGTTTTTTTTCTATTAGCATAAAATCTCCTGTAATGATAGCAAGCGCTTCATGCTTGATTAACGCGCTTTCAGAAATAATTCCGGTTATTCCCCGTATTGTGGCGATTAATCCCAGAGCGCAGAAAATAACCAGTAATACGGCAAGCGCCATAACCGGATTAATTGTTATCAGTCCTTTTTGCGGTATTTTCCATGAAGGTTTCCATTCTTTAGAATAGTCGCCGAATTTAACAGTTCCGGTTCTGGCGACAGGAATAAAAGAATCGGCCGTGTACCATCCCCTTTCAGAATGTTCTAACTTTATGCGGTATCTGCCTTCCTCCATGTTTTCAAAAACCAATCCGCTGATTTCCCTGTCGGATACGATGTTAAAATTATCCGCAGGCAGGCCGGAACCGCCTTCCTTTTCCAAAACCACTGACGTTATCCGTCCGTCAGTTGAAAATCCCCTGCCTAATAATCTGATTGAAAGTATTCCCTGCTCATCCTGCTGTGCGTCAATATAACTTACGCTTGTAAATGGAATAAATTTATTAGTCTTAAAAATTATATTGGACGGCTGTCCTATGTTGCCGGCCTGATCAACGGCTGATACGGAGAAAGCCCATATTCCGTCATCCTGATTTGAATATCTTGCCGAAGTGTTTGTTCCCATAATTGAAGAAGGCGGCGGATTTACCGCAGTTTCCGGATTTGCGCCTAAATTTTGAAGGTTCCATGTGTAGCCTGCAATATACGGGTCAGTTGAAGGTTCCCACAATAAATCAAGATTATTCGATAAAAGATAGCCTTCTTCGTCATGCAGGGGATCAATGATTTTTATCTTTGGGGGCGGAGTATTTTTTCTGTTAAAAATAATTCTTGCCGGTTCTGACCAATTGCCGGCGTAATCGTGAGCGCGCACGCTGAAATACCAGTTCCCATCGCTTGTCGCGTTATTTTCCAAATTCAGGTTCGACGTATTGCCGATATTGTAAATCATTACCTGTTCCGGCGGCACGGTATTTTGATCTTGGCTCCAGCTCCATGAAAATCCCAAAATACCGGATGTGTCTGACGGAATATTCCACGAAACGCGCGCTCTTTCGGAACGGTTTACGTTTGACGGCGTAAAGTTTACAGCGGTTATTCTCGGGCTTGCGACTGAATGATCGGGAGAAAGTATAAAAATACGCCCTGTATCCCTTACGGTCGTCTGCCAAAAAATAGAAACGCCGTCTTTGGATACGACAGGTCTTGCAAAAGAAGCGTCTGTTGAAACGCCGGAAATCAGGTGGTTCTGCCAGCTAAAATCTCCGCGCTGCGCCAGAATAATTCTGCTGTTTCCGCTTCGGTTGTCAAACCAGACTACAGTAGGAGTGTTATTGTAAATAAAACCGATTGGATTGTTACAGTACGCCTCAACGCTGTTTACGCGTTCAACTCTGTCCGTGATGTTTACGTTTGAATTAATTACCGCGCTGTATATTTGAGGCATACGGTTGGATAACCGCCTTTCCCATACCAGTAAAATATTATTTCCGTATTTTGTAAGATGCGCCCTTTGATTATCAAAGTTATCAGCAGGTTGATTTTGCACTATAGGATCGGTGAACGTTGAAAAACGCCTTGAATCCGACCATGTTCTGCCGCCGTCTTCGCTGGTTTTGTAATAAAGCTGGTATGTCGTCAGCGAATCCGTCCCTATGGAAAGAGATTGAAAAAACACAATGTCTTTGCGTTCTATGCTTGAGTGCGCCGGAAGGAAGTTAAGCGAAAGCTCGTTTTCCGGCGTAAAGAATTCAAACGGCGACCAGTTAGTTCCGTTATCTGAACGCGAATAATAAATGGAAATTGATTGTGATTTTCCCCTCGTAATAAAAAGAAAATATCCCCCGTCGGCGCGGACAAAAATACGCGGAGCTACGGAGCTTTCAACGCCGAGGTTTATAATATTTTTTGAAAAACTTCTCCCTTTATCCTCGGAAATAAGTATTTCCCCTTGTGAGTTTCCTGAAGCCGCGGCGATTAAAATTCTTCCTTTGATGTCAATTATCATGTTTAAAATTGACGGTTCCGTGCCTAAGAAAGCGTATGGTCCCCCAACCGCGCCTCTTTGTTCCCAATCTTTCCCTGATTCTTTAACAGCTAAAAAAATGTTAATTAATCCGCCGGAAGTAATGTTTGTATCTCTGTTAGGAGAAACTTCCTGCCATGCGATTACGGAAAAATCATTTGAATACGCGCTTACGGGAAACTTTCCGGTTCTTGGCGAAAAAGTTTCCGCCTGTTCCCAATAAAGTTCCTGCGCGGCGATATTGAATACGGCAAAAAAAGAGAAAAATACAAATAATAAAATTTTATTAAATTGCGTCATAATACCGATTGTATCCTTTGCTGTAATTCTACCAGTTTTGTTATATTGCGGTTTCTGGGGTTCCGCATAAGCCTTTCAACAAGCGAAAGCGCGACAAGGTTGTTTCCGGCGTTCACTTCGCGTAATGCGCGCTGATAATCGGCTTCATCTTCGCTTGAAAGAACGATGCTTCCAGGAACGCTCATTCTGCTGAGCAGTCTGTCCCTTACCTGCGGAGCTTCAGTGTTTTCGGGGTTTAATGTAATCGCCTGATTTAACTGCGCAAGCGCGACTTCGTATTGCGCCGCCGAATTGCTTTCTAAAATGCGCCTTGCCGAAGCCGTAAGCTCCCTTGAACGCGCGATATTTGCCGGATTTGGGGGCTGAGGACGGTATCCCATGTCTATTTCCGCCTGAGTTATTATAGCCCTTATATTTGGGTATCTGGGATTTATTTCGGCAAGGTTTTGAAGATCGGCAAACGCTTCTATGGAACGCTGTCTTGTTCCGGCGACAGCGGTTCTTAAACGCTGTTCAAACGACGAGTTAAACGCCGCCGGGTCCAAAAATTGTTCAATCCTGAGTTCAAGAATACCGGCTTCCTGATTTACCGGAAATATCAGTTTGACTTGTCTTGTCAACTGCCGCGCTTCGTCAAATTTTGTAATTCCTAAAGAGCGTTGGCCTGCGTTGACAAAGCGGACGCCTTCGTCAAAATTTCTTTGCGCCTGCCCTAAAAGCTGGCTCATTTCGGCAAAAAGCGGGGCCGTCTGGGAAATTACGCGTTCCGATCTTGCCGACATCGCCGTGCGGACAATGCCAAGCCAATAAGTAATTTCCTCGTTGTCGTCGGGGTTTGTCGTGCGCCAGCGGTTTCTCGCCCTTATTAGAGCGTCTTCCGCCTGCTGAAAATTGCCGTTAAAGTATAAAGAGCGCGCGTTGTTTAAAATATTACGCACCTCCGCGATTATCGCTTCGTTTTCTGAAACCGCAATTTGTTGCCCCAGATTGACTAATTGGGTGTCCCTCATCTGCCTTAGGGACGCCGATTCCTGTATTTCAAGAGAATTGCTGAACCTGTCTGAAGCTCTTTGAATCCTGTCGCGGGCAAGGTCATAGTTCTGCCTTTGGAAAGCGGCTTGCGCTTCCCTGAACAGCCGTTCCCCTTCCTGCCTGAACGCTTCCGCCTGAGTTGAACGGCTGCGGGCAGTTTCCGCCGAGGCAAGGGCTTGCGAGCGGATGTTATTTAATTCATTTACAACTTCCTGATATTTTACGCGCGTATTTGAAACTTCCTCGTCCGTTGAAACCGTCTGCGTTTCATTTCTGAACAGCCCTAAAATGTTATTTCCTTCCTGTAAATCAGCGGTTAACGCGGAAAGCATCGTTGTAAGTTCCGCGAGCGCCTCGGTGGGATAACGTAAAATTGTAACAATTCCGTTGGGGCTTGTACGGCTTTCGCCGTCAAGGAAATTTCTGCTTTTTTCCAAAGATTCTTTTCTTGCCGTCAAATTATTTTGAAGACTGTCATATGCGATAGTATAAAACCGCTGAGCCGACTGCCGTTCTTCCGCAAGTAGTTGCGAATGAAAATCATTTATGGCGGCTAACGTGTCTGAAATGTACGTATTATTATAAAATGCGTTTATTTCCGTATTTAGCTGATCGGCGTTTGCTCTTATGCTGTTTATGGAGGTCTGCGTTTCCATAATTGTATTTCTTGTCCGTTGTTCGCCGTTTAACGCCTGAGTCGCGCTGATAGCGCCATCACGCCAGCGGACTAGGAAAGTGCGGTCAATATTCAGGCGCATAGCGGTATTTGCCGCCTGAACGATAATATTATTAGCTTCGCCTAACGCTTTTATGTCCAGAAACAACGGAATATCCCTGCGCAGAATATTATTTCCGTAAAGAATTACCGTCTGCGGTCTTGCGCCGGCGAAAAGCTGTCTGTGCTTGTCAAAAAACAAAGCAGAAAGATTCACAAAGCCTGCGGATGTGTTTAAAGAAGAAATGGCGGCCGCGTAATCTCCGCTGTTAAACGCCGCAAGCGACGCGGAATTCATTCTATGAAGATTTTGCGTAATGGCGTTTTTAACAAGTTCAATTGAATTTTTCCAGTATGCGTCAAAAGCGCCTAACATTCCTTCTTGTATGCTTTCTTCAGACCGCCCGTTAATGCTCATTCTTACAAATGAAATATGGTTGCGGTCGATAATATCCGGTTCCTTTTCCCTTATTCCGTCAAGAACTCTGGAAAAAGTCATGTCAGCCGTATAAAGTTCCTGCTTTAACGCGATAAACCTGTCCATCGCCGCCGTTAGTCTGCCCGTTATCTCGTTTATTCCGGCGAGACTGCCTGAATTTACCGCGCGGACCATTTCTGCGGAAATCGTCCCCATCTGCGAACTTGTCTGCTGAAAAGAAGCGATTATCGTATTTATTCTTTCGGTTTCCCTGATTATTTCATTATCAACAGATTCTCCGTAATTTGCCGCGAAAAATTCATCGCGCATAAATTCCATGCCTTCCGCATAAACATGAATGGCGGCCGTGCAATCGCCCCTGTCCAGCAATTCGCGCGCTCTTATTAAAATGGCGGCGAGCTTGTTTCTGTTTACGTTAAACTGCGCTAATTCATGAGTTCTTGAAACAAAGTTTACAAGAAGGGGGCTTCTTTCGTCTTCAAGCGAATAAAGCTTGTTTGTCAGTTCAAGTATTTTTTCAGCGTCTTGAGAATCAGCTAAAATCGCCTCTATTAATTTATCCGCAGTGCGGTTAAATTCATCTCTTACCTGAGAAATCCTGCGTATGCGCTTCTGGGCAAGATCAAATTTTTCCGGATGCCGTCTTGCGTAATCGCTTAATATCGCTATAGCTTCTTCGTATTTTTTGTCTTTAATCAGTTCGTCCGCTCTGGACAGATCATGGTCATGTCCGCCGCCGGCAAAAACAGGAGTTATTGCCGTAAACAGCAGCAAAATCGGGAGAATTTTAATAATAGCCGTCATATGGACAAATTTTGCCATTATCATTTACATTCTATAATATATTATCGTATTTTTTTTAGAATTCTTTCAAATATACTGTTTTTTTTGTATTGTTCCGATTATATTATAAAGGGAGTATATAAAATTTATTTTTTGATGTTTCTTAATGCGCTGTCAAAACGGAGCGGAACTGCGGAATGACAAACTTAAAAATAACGGTTATTTTAGCCGTTTTTCTGCTTTTTTCTTCTCTTTTTCCCGTATGGGCTGACGATAGTCATGATACCTATGGCAATATAGCCGATTACTTAAATAGTATTTATGGAGATGATAACAATGCCGGTTTAACAGCTTTTCCAATATTGAATATTCCTATGGGCGGCCGTTCCGAAGGCATGGCTGGAGCGTTTTCCGCAGTTTCGGACGATATTTCTTTCCTTGAGTTTAATCCGGCAGGCTCTTCTATGCTGGAAAAATCGGAATTGGCGTTTTTTCACAATAACTGGGTAGCCGACGTAAAGATCGAGGGGATCGCTTATGCCGCGCGTCTTGGAAATTTTGGGCTTGCCGCCGGCATAAAATGGCTGTATTCCCCATTTACCGAATACAATTATTACGGCGATAGGGTTTCTAACGGTTATTACGCGGAAGGCGTGGCTGTTTTAAACGCGTCTTATAATTTTTTCTCCGGGTATTATTTTTCGGGGCTGTCTCTTGGAGTAAACTTGAAAGGCGCGTTTCGTTCAATGCCTGATTATACCGATGAGTTTGACAATGTAATCAAAGATTCCGGCATATCCCAATCCACGGCAATGGTTATGGCGGACATCGGACTGCTTACAAGATTTAATTTTCTTAAGGGATATAATTCCAGAGAGAGAAACGCCTCCGTCGCGCTTGTAATCCGCAACCTTGCTCCGCCCGCTATGAATGAGCCGCTTCCAACGCTGGTTAACGCGGCAATTTCATATAAACCCATTCGTCCGCTGACATTTGGTTTGGATTTTTCGCTTCCGTTAAATTTGACGGACATTTCTCTTTCTGAATCGCCTTACGGGGCTTTAGGCGCGGCTGTCAATATTACAAGTTTTTTATCTATGCGCGCCGGAATAATGCTAAAACCCGGAAGCAGCCGCATTACTGTCGGCAGCGCAGTCAACATGAATAAAATTTCTTTTGACATAAATTATACTCTGGATTTGCTTACGCAATTACAGTCTCTTAACAGGCTCAGCATTGCGTTGCGTTTTGATTTAGGAGACGGAGGGCGCAGAGTTTTAGCGGACAAAGTAGATGAATTGTACCTTTTGGGGCTTGAGGCGTATTCAAAAGGAAATTTGAACGACGCCAGATTGTGCTGGGAAGAGGCTCTTAAACTTAATCCAAAATACGAACCTGCCCAAGAAGGCCTTAATATGCTGGAAAACCGCGAAGATTTAAGACAGCGTATAGAAGACCTTTACAGATTGGATTTCTAACTCTCTGTAAAACTTTATCGGCTATTCCGCTTTTGCGTTCTCTGTATCTTCGTTCCCTTGGGGCGAATTTTTCGGAGGAATAAGTTTCGCTATCTTTTCGCGTAAAACCTCCGCTTTAAAAGGTTTTACTATAAAATCACTTGCTCCAAGCGAAGCGGCGGTTAATATATGGTCGTTTGTCCCCATTGATGTTAAAAATATGATAGGGGTGTCTTTATGCCCTTCAATTTTCCTTATTATGGGAACAAGCTCAAATCCGTTTAACTCAGGCATTTTATAGTCAAGCAAAATCAAATCAGGTTTCATCTGCCGCAAATATTTTTCCACCATCATTGGATCAGTCAGCGTAAAAACATCGTAATCTCCGCTCAGCGCGGAAGATATGGTTCTTAGCATAACCGCAGTATCGTCAACCGCAAGAATCTGCGGCTTGCGAATGTTTTCTTCAGTATCCTCAGCCGCTTCATCAATGGATTTTGCATCGCTCATAGTTGTTCTCCTTTTAACACTTTTTGTATCATTTTCATAGCGTCATTATAATCGGTTATCGCTATTGCTTCAATGACCTTTTCTATTTCGTTTTTCAGCGCGCCGCCTGCCTTGAATGATTTTAGTTTTTTCATGCCTTCGTTAATGGCGATAAAATCGGTTTCGGCAAGGGCGGCTGAGAGTTTTTCCAAAATCGGCGGAAGTTCGGGCGGTATTTCAATAATGCCGCTTATGACCGGCTTGACCGCAAAAGCTTCAGTAAGGCTCGCGGCTAAATTGCGAATCTTTTCCAAAAAAGACGGAAGGTTGGAGGCGCAAAAGGCTGTTTCATTTTTGTCGGCCGCAGTTTCAAGTTCAAGCGCGCGGGCGGAAAGCTCCGTTGCGCCTATGTTGGCTAGCGAGCTTTTCATGCCGTGGACTTCGATAGAAAAATTGCGCATATCATTATCAGCCAAAAACGCGTTCAGGTTTTTATCGCACTTTTCGATTTCCTTGATTGTCAGTTCCAGCGATTTTTCGTAAATATCCCTTCTGCCTGAAACAAGTTCCAATGCTGTTTCTTCGGAGATTTCAGGTATCTGTCCGATCTTCAGCCAAAAAGCGGAATGCGCGTCATCTGCGTCTTCAACGGCAGAAGCCGCCGCTTCCTGCCCTTTCGTAACTTTTTCGGCTGGAAGCCAATCCCCAAGTATTTTGATAAACAACGCTTTGTTTATCGGTTTTAACAATAGGTCATTCATGCCGCAAGCCAAAAATTCTTCCCTTGAATCCGTCGTAGCGTTGGCGGTAAGAGCTATAATCGGCACGTTAATGCCCAGCGCGCGAATTTTTTTTGCCGCTTCCACTCCGTCCATTTCCGGCATCATGTGATCCATAAATACCAAATCGTATTGTTTTTGCCGTATCATATCTATTGCGTCCTGCCCTGATGTGGCAGTGTCGGCGGTAATTTTGCAAAGATGTAAAAGTCCGGACGCGACATTTAAATTAATCGTATTGTCGTCAACAACGAGTATTTTTGCGTCAGGAGCGTATAACGTCATTTCTTTTCCGCTGTTACCGGTGATTTTTGTTTCATCGCCGATAACCTTCGGGATGGAAACTCGGAATACAGTTCCTTTTCCATATACGCTGTCTACCGTAATACTGCCGCCCATCATTTCTACCAGAGATTTGGTGATTGACAGGCCAAGACCTGTTCCTTCCTTTTTGCGGTTCTGCCGCATATCCGCCTGAGTGAAAGCTTCAAAAAGCGTTGAAATGTCTTTTTCCTGTATGCCGATTCCCGTATCGCTGATTTCAAAATTGACGTTTGCGTCCGACTCGCTGACTGCAAGGCGCACGCTTCCTTCCGCTGTAAATTTTACCGCGTTACTCAGTATGTTCAAAAGAGCCTGTCTGAGCCTGACGTCATCACCAAAAAGGCATCGGGTTATTTTTGCGTCCATATCCAGATGAAAGGCGATGTTCTTTTTTTCAGCAAGAAAACGTATTATTGACTCTATGTTTGAGACCAGCGCGTGCAAGTCGTAATGTTCGGGTACAATTTCCATTTTTCCCGATTGTATTTTTGAATGGTCCAAAATGTCATTAATAATATCCAGAAGCGAAACGGCGCACGTATTAATATCTTTGACGCGCTGAAGCTGGTCCGGCAAAATATTTTCAGATAACAGCAGTTCCGACATTCCGATAATCCCGTTCATGGGCGTGCGGATTTCGTGGGACATATTTGCAAGAAAACGGGATTTTGTTTCGGAAGCTTCTTCCGCCCGTTCTTTTTCGTAAATAAGCTGTTTGTTTAACGCCTTGATATTGTTTTCATTGTTTTTAAGCACTTCATTTGATGAAAGCAGTTGTTTGTTTAATTCAGTAATGTTGGATAGGTGCGTAAATACGCGAACTTTATTGTTATAAAGCGCGAATTTGGTAACGGTAACAATAATAAACATATTTAAAACAAACAGGCGATCCGCCATAAAATGATGATTCATATCTCTGTAATATGTCAGCAGAAATGCAAGCGTGATGTATAGAAACACCAGAAACGATATTGTAGCTTTTGGGCTAAAGTCAGGTAAAAGTATTGCAAAGCATAGAAGCGGAACGATTATTCCCGGCGGACTGGTATATGTTTCAGTAAATACCATGCCAAGCAAAGTGATAACGCAGTAATAAAATACGGTCAGATAACATACAGCCCATAACTGTTTATAGTTTTTCTTTCTAAGATAATAATAGACGGAAAAATTATACAGAATAAAATTGGCGATTAAAATGTAATCAAAAAAACCAATTGTAGTTTTGATCCCAAGGGTTTCATCTATTTTGACAGACATGGCAATAATTACCAATTTGGCGAATATAAACAAAGCCCCAAGAACTCTGATTCTGAATATGCTGTTTTTCAACTGGAAATGGTCAAACTGTTCTTTTAATTCCTGAGGAACAGGAGCTATCGGTTTAAAAGATTTAATTCTATTAATAATATTTTGAATATACTGCGCGCCGTTAAAATGTGGTTTCATAAACTGCCGATCTCCTTTTAAAGGAACTTTTAATAATTTAAGTTTTAAAGATTCCCTGATTTAATATATCAAATTATTGGCGTTATTTCAGTTAAACTACTTCTTCCGCCTGAAAACTCTGTAGTTAATATTCGGGAAAATATTATGCTTTCGTTCAAGCGTGGTAAGCCATTCAGTGCTGATATAATTACTGCCAAGAGCTTCATATATCGTTGTAAAATTGCGAAGGGAGCTTTCCGCCTGATTGGCGGCATATTCGGTTGAATCCTGCTTGAATAAAAGAGCCGGCCAGTCGGAAGATTGGGCAAGCAGTATTTCCCGCGCCGCCTGATTTAACGCTCTTTCTTTTAATCCTGTGTCGTCAGGGAAACGTTCCGCCAACTCAGTCATTCTTTCCATGGAACGCGTAAGGTGGCGGTAAATCCAGTCGTTGGAAACGTCAAGCCATGTTTCGGCGTAACCGTTTATGCCGCTTGACGAAAATTCGGGGGAAACAATCTGAATATTAGAAGAATTTTGTTTAAATATATATTCGCTGGGACAAATAAATTTTAAGTCCTTGTATTCATGCGCGGTTCTGAAAAGAGTTTCTATAAATTGAAACCCTTCATGCCAAAGGTTCCCGAAAAAACCGGCGTTATTCGCGTAAACGCTTAACGGCGGTTCTTCCATGTGTTTTGACGCTTCTTCCAAACGCGCGGTTGTGTTATGCAGAAATGTTTTTGCGTATTCCGCCGCTTTTCCGACGGCGGTTTGAGGGTTGTAATTGCCGCCTGAACGCGACCAATATTTGTACCCTGTCCTGTGCCGTTCTCCTTCCGCGCTTAAAAACGCGCTTACCGTCTCTGGCGGAAGTTCATAACCGGCGTCCCTGTCATTATTACGGTATATTTCTTCTCCGGCTGTTTTTTCCATTTCACGCGCGGCGTACAAATCTCTTGCAAGGATATACGTGCCGTTAGGTGTTTTTACAGGATAAAAAGTTCCTTTGCCGGGCTGCGGGTTTCCGAATAAAAGACCGTGGCTGTCAACTATGGCGTAAGAAAAATTGTACGCTTTTAAATACGGTTCCAGCGCGGAAGACCAGCCTAGTTCAGGAAGCCAAAAACCCTGTGGAACGCCGGCAAAATAGCGGCGGTAACCGGAAATGGGGATTTCCATCTGCGCCTGTAAAGATTCGCTGTTTTGGCTTATAAACGGCAAAAAAGCGTGAGTAGCGCAGGAGGCGAGAATTTCAAGTTTGCCTTTACGCCTGAAAAAATCAAACGCTTTTAAAAGATTTTTTTCATAGCGTTCCGTATACGCGATTCTTCTGTCTACAATTGTATTGTAACAGCGTTGAGCCAGTTTGTTTAACTCGTCGTTATTTGCGGTACGCTCAAGTTCCTGCCTTCCGAATTCAATTTGCTTGTCAATATAGAATAAATATTTTTTTTGCAAGTGATCGTCCGTCAGCATATGAATAAGAACCGGAGAAATTGCCAGAGCAAGGCGGAATTGAATATGATCCGCTTCCAGCCGGTGCAGAACGTCAAGAAGCGGAAGCAGTGTTTCGCTGACATATTCAAAAAAACGGCTTTCTTCGCCGGCTTGGGATAAATCGTCCTCTTTATGGAATTCCCTTACAAAAGGCAGATGAGCTTCTAAAACAAACGAGATCGCATAACGGAATTCCATTTTACTGCCTTTTACCCGCTGATTGGCGGTTTGTATTTTTTATTATCTTTAAATCGCGCGCTCCCGAAAGAAGCGTTAAAGGATTATTGCTCATATCCGCAATAATATTGTTATCGTAAGGTTTAGGAAGGTAAAAGGGGTGTGAAACGGCAATTTGCAATAATGCGCCGCCTTTGTTTACGCAAAGCTGTATAACATAACAATCCGAGTTTTGCGCGGAATGTTCCACAATGCCTAAATATCTGGCGCAGTCTTCCGCGTCTATAGATATTGTAAAAGGATTTTCGTTTGAGCTTTTTTCTTTTCCGTCTTTATCCAGAGGGATAATTTTAAGGCAATAACCGTTAAAATCTCCTGAGTTTTCATGCGTTTCCCTGTCATGTTTTTTTATTTCCCAAAAAGCAAAAACCCAAAGAGGGTCTCTTATCATTACTTCGATGTAGGAAATATTATATTGACTTGGCAATGCGGCTGTTTCGGAATAAGATTCGTTTACTTCTATGTCGCTGGCAATTTCCTGACTGTCAACGCTGGAAACATCCAATATTTCTTCTATAATGAAAATTCTTTCCAGTCCGGGAGGTATGTCTATCCCGTAAGAGTCGGCAAGTTTGATTAATTGTTCCGTGCTTAAACTTTCCAGCCGATGGCGTGTTACAGGAACTTGAAGACTGTCTTCCATAATTTGTTTTATTTTGGAAAAAATCCGCATTTAAGTCAACTATATTACCATAAGGGAAAAGACGGGTGATTTTGTTCTTGACGCCTTCCCTTTAATTTATTATAATACTCTTTAAATGAGACAAAAATTCGCCCTATTAAGCAAAAACTCTTCGCATAAATCCCTGTTGCAGGCAGACTTCGACCTTAAGACAATATACCCCCCCCGAAAACTGTAAACAATCGTTTCAATTATCAGTATCTAATTTACTTGAAAAAACGCTGTTCCTCCCTTAGGAACGGCTTTTTTTATACAAATCAGACAGGCAAGGAGTAGTCTATGAAAAAGATTTTCAAACTAATCGGAATTATCGCTTTTGCGGCTGTGATCGGGTTTTCTTTCACTGCTTGCGATGACGAAAACGGCGGTGGCGGCGGCGGCGGTACGGACAACGGGCAGAATTCAAAGCTGGAATTGTCGTCAGTCCAGGCATTGGATTTGGCTACATGGGCAGGTCAAACAGCGACTATATCTTTTAAAACATCTGCCGACGGAGACTATTATTACGTATTACGCCGTTCCTCTACATCCGCGCCTACAAGTGAATATATTTTAAAACAACAGCTCTTTTCTTATTTAGATGCAGGAATTGGAACAACAACGGTAAACAAGGGAGAGAATACAATAAAAATTTCCGGATTAACAGAAAGTTACGAATACACCGCGTATCTTTTGGCAAAAAATCAATCAAATACAACAGATGTAAAAACCGTTACATTTAAACCTGCGGCAAAAATCAAGAACTGGACGGTTGTAGACAAATCTTCTGTTTTGGGAAATTCGCCATCATTCGTAGACGCGATATTTGCGGAGGGAAAATTTTTTGCAATAAGTTCATCAAAAATATTCATCTCTCAAAATGGACTGGATTGGACATCTCAAAATATTGATTTTAGCGGTTTATCGGGCAGTTCATATCCGCAAGCATATGGGATTACATACGGAAATGGGATATTAATGATAGGCATTGTGGGCGACAGTTATGCTACTTCTGTCATTTATTCTGATGACGGAGGTTCAACATGGAAAAAAGGACAAAAACCTTTTGGGGATTTGACACTTGTTGATTATACCCCCAAACCCAGTATGATAAAATTTGCCGGAGGCAGGTTTATAATAAGCCTTACTAATCCGAACGGCGGTTATAGCGACGATCCGTCCGCAATATACGTTTCCCATTCTTCTGACGGAGTAACATGGAATTATGTCTCCAAAGACGGGTATACTGTTGCTAATAGATTTAATATTTATGATATAGCTTATGGCAATGGGATATACATTGGTCTTACAGGGAAAGGCTGGATTGTTTCAAACGACGGTTTTGAAACAAACAGCTGGACCGATAAAAGTTATACATGGGGCTCTTCCACCAGTGACTGGAATATTATATTTGACGAAACCGCCAATCTTTTTATTGGAGCATGCGGAACAAGCCGATATGTTTTTAGCAATGACGGCAGTTCTGTGCAATATAAGGACTTGTCCTCGTCCACAATAAACAGTGCTCAAAGTATTGCAAAGGCGGAAGGCATCTATGTTGTAGGCACTGACGGCTTTAAAGAAATTTGGTATTCCGCTGACGGTAACAAATGGTATGCCTTTAAAATCGCAATCTTGGAAGATTCTTTCGCAAAAACATACCCAATTGTTTATGGAAACGGCAGATTTATTATTTTAATGCGCGATGGAAAAATCGCCTATTGTGAATAAAAGCAAGAAAAATACTCCGGCAGCGGGGCGCGAACATCGGCGTTAATTTCGCCTTTAATGATTAGCCGCGAAGCGTGAAGAAGCAGTCGTTTTAACCCCGCGCTTTTGCGCAGTTTTTTGTTAAGCGCGAAATTGCCGTATTTGTCGTCTCCCAGCACCGGATTCCCGCTCATGGCAAGGTGGCGGCGGATTTGATGCATTCTTCCCGTGCCAAGCTCCAGTTCCAGCGCGGAATATTCAAGATTTCCCTCTGTAAAAACGGAAGTTTTTAATACTTTATATCTGGTTTCTGAATCCTTTAAATTCCCGTGGATTAACAGTTTTTCTTTAATTGCGCCTTTTTCGCTTTTTGGGCGTCCGGCGCAGACCGCGATATACTGTTTTGTGATTTTTGGACTGTTTAGCAGACGCGAAAACAAAGCCGCGTTTTCACGCCCTTTAGCCGCCAAAAGCACCCCTGAAGTGTCCTTGTCCAGCCTGTGAACCAGCAGGGGCGCAGGATCGCGGATTTCGGCAAAAATCGCGTCCAGCGAGGTTTTCACCCCTTTCCCCCCCTGAACGGCAAGCCCAGCCGGTTTATTTACAATGATAATATTGTCATTTTCATACAGAATTTCTATGTTTTTCACTCCGATAATATTAACATGAAACGTTTTTTTATTTTACTGTTTTTCATTCCTGTTTTAAGTTTTGCGGAATCCATGTATTCGCCTACATGGGGTTT
>Ga0268262_10001102_pt1 | contig 34465 bp, 30 predicted proteins | sample TergutNc150P3_FD_190354 | JGI IMG/M metagenome (GOLD analysis project Ga0268262, IMG submission 190354) | Nasutitermes corniger P3 segment gut microbial community from laboratory colony in Florida, USA - Nc150 P3 (SPAdes) (version 2) | ecosystem: Host-associated > Arthropoda: Insects >...
CGAACCAGATTGATGGCGGTCTCAACCGCCCTGTTGGGAACATCTGTTCCACCCAGCCCGTAACGTCCGCAGTTTCGGTAAAGCGCTTCGGCGGAGACAAGCTCCGTAAACGAAAAATCCGCCCCCTGCTCGGCGCACAACGAACGGAAAGCGCGGTCAGTATACCCCGCCACAGGCGCAAGAAAGAGATTCCCCGTAAGTTCAAGCGACCCAATCTTCACTGGCTGGTAAAAACTCATCAGCTCGCTTCCTTCCATCTCTTCTTTGTGCTCTTCTCTTCCTTAGTGTTCTTAGTGAGAATCCTCTTCCCTAATTGCTCATTGTTAATTGCTCATTGTTAATTGCTAATTGTTTTCGCTATTCATTCGGCAAGCCGAAAAATTTATTCGCGTTTTCCCAAAGCTGAGCGGCAAGAGCCTCTTCGTCCATATCAAGCATGTTTGCCATAAAACGGGCGGTCAACGGCAGATACTTGGGCATATTTCTTTTGCCGCGATGATCAGCCGGAACCATGAACGGACTTTCTGATTCTATCAATATACGGTCAAGAGGCAGAACAGAGAGTGTTTCGTGCAGATTTTTCGCGTTCTTGTATGTAAGATTTCCCGCAAAAGAAAAATACAGATTCAGCTCAAGGGCTTTTTCGGCATAAGCGGCATCTTCGGAGTAACAATGAAGCGCGCCGCCCTTTGGAGGCAGACGGTCGCGGAGAATATCAAGCACATCGTGCCCTGCGTCGCGGTTATGAATTATTACAGGCATATTGAGCTTTGCCGCAAGATCAAGCTGGGTAATGAACAGTTCAATCTGAGACTTTTTATCGCCAAATTTTCGGTAATAATCAAGGCCGATTTCTCCAATGGCAACTACCCGCGGATATTGGACGCTTTGTTCAATATGCTGAAGCCAGTCCTTGCCGGGGTTTTGTACTTCGGACGGGCTTACACCTACGGCATGATAAACATTTGCCGCCGATTTGAGATTTTCATAAACATGACCGAAGTCATGAAGACTGTTGCAAATCGAGACAATTCTGGTAACGGAAGCCTGACGGGCTTCCTGAATTACAATTAGCTGCTCAATAGGGTCTTCAACAATAAGCCCTAAATGGGCATGAGTATCAAAATACTGCATAGCTTTATCCAAAAGGTAAGAATTTTAAGAATACCAAACTGGTAAACCTAATTTTAGCATGATCATGTGAATTCGTCAAGAAAAATAATTAAAATTTTTTATGGTACTTTGTACTATTTTTTCGGCGAAAATGCCCTACAGACCGCCCATGGGAGCTAATTCCTCCCAATGGGAGGGTTCAAGCGCGTCTTTATCGATGCGGACAAAGATTTGCGGCCTGTAATTACTGGAGGGGCGCAGGGCGTTATTTGCGTTCAGGTAGCCAAGGTTGATACTTGGGGCGCCGGGGCTGTCCGTAAGGCGCATTCTTACCATTGATTCGGGGTTACGGGTGATAGCGTCCCATGCGCGGGAAGATTCGGCGTATAAAACCATTGCTTTGGCCTGATATTCGCGGTTGCCTGTTTGTCTAGAGAGAGCTTCATTTACAACTCCGGCGTTATTTCGCGCCATCATCAGGCGTTCTCCGGTTTCCAGGAATTGGATATTGTCATTCGGCAATAATACGGGCAATCTTATGCGCTGGACTTCCAGAATGTCAAGCAAACGGTCGTAATAGCCTTTAGACGCGAAATAGTCGCCGCGTTGATAGGCGGCATTACCAAGCGCAAAAAGCAGCCGTCTGTTCAAGGGCAGTTCCTTTGAAGCTTTAAACAGATATTCAAGGGCGTTTTTCCAGTCCTCACGCTGGTAATAGGCGGCGCCCATACGATACTCAATTTCAGGCGGGGCATAACCGTTTGCTTCGGCTTTTTTGTAGTTGGCGATGGCGGCTTCCATATTGCCTGTTTTTACAAAGTACTCAAGGTCTCCGCGGATAGCGTATAATTGACCAAGCTGTGGAGAGGCGGGGATTAAATTTCTATTAAGGAAATCTTCAAAGAGTTCAATCCCTTTTACCGCCTGTTCGTCAGCGGGGAAAAATTCACGGTTATTAATAAGCAGATTTGCGTAACGATATTGAGTGTCAACGCGGTAAAGGCGGCGTTTAACAGTTTCCTGCTTAGCCAGGTCAAAGGCGCGGATGGCGTTTTCCAGGGTTAGGCGTTCTTCGTGGATATTGCCAAGATTGTGATGATAGCGGGCAAGATGATAATGCGACTCGGGCAGATACGGATCTTCCGCGATTGCCTGTAATAGCATTGCCCTTACGCTTTCTATGCTTTCAACATAGAAATTGGGAACGCCCGACGGCTTTTCAAGTTGTTTATCCAAAAGATAACCGCCAAGCTCCGCAAGAGACGCGGGAGAAAGTTTTCGCCTCTTTGGATCGTTCTCAAACCAGACTCTTAATTGAAGCGTTTCTTTAAGGTTGTCTGTACGGATAAAGTACTTCATCATCCGTTCAACAACAGGCGGCATCCATCCGTATTTTTCTATGAGCCTCGCGTAACAAAAACGCGCGTCTTCGTAGTGAGCATAAAATCTTGAAGGATTGGAATCCGCCCAGTCAAGGAAATTGTCGCCGGCGGCAAGAAGCCCATCGTAATCATTGGGAGCGTAATCAAGAAGCTCTCTTTGTAAAAGTTTGTTTGCCTTATCGTAATTCATTAAATATTTGGAATTAAGAGCCGCATAATCCAAAACGCCTTTTTTGTCACGGGGATAGTATCTTAAAAGTTCGTCATATTTGTTTTCCGCAAGCATATAGCGGCGCTGATCAATAAACGCTTCGGCGTAAGAATAAAACCATTTTTTCTTGCGGTGCAATGTAAACGCTTCATGGAATAATTCATTTGCCCGTTGATATTCTCCGGCGGGAATACGTTCATAACCGCGTTTGTACAGTGATTCGGCTTTAATGGGTATGTATATAAATTTGTAACTAAGATATATGATAGAGCCCGCCATTGCCGCGATGAAGGCAAACAATCTTATTACCGGTAGTAAATTGTGTACAAAGATATACGCAAAACTTGACTGTTCCGCTTCAAAATCCGCGCCCGTGCTTTTTTCAAAACTTCTGGGAATAACAATCGGCTTACCTGTAATTTGTTCGGCCAGAGCCGCAGCTTCTTTGACAGATGCGCCGTTTACAAGAAGGCGGATTAATTTTGATAATTGTTCCGGCAGAAGAACCTGTTCGGCTATTAATTCTTCACAGATGATTTTCAGGTTTAACGGATAAGACGAAAGAGTGTGTACTAAATTATCAACATCTTCCTGGCTTAATGAGATTTCATCTATGTTTTCTTCTTCTTTTTTTTCTTCTTCTTTTGGCCTACCCCTGCCGAATAAGCCTTTTTTAGGCGGCGGCGGTTTTGGTTCGCTTACTTTTGATTTATTTAAAATATCATCAAGTCCGGAAAGCGAAAACGCGTCATCACCGCCAAAAGCATCCCCGGAAAAACCTGAATCATGTTGTTCTTGAGCCGCAGGTTCGCTTTCACCGCCGCCGCCGCTTTCCAATTCAATTGAATCAGACGTAAAATCAGCGCCCAAATCTCCAAAATCATGAACAGCGCCGGAATCACCCTCAGTACTGTCTGCACTTGTAAAATCTATGTCCGGTAAAGAAGAGTCAAGATTCGCATCTGAACCTGAATCATCCCCGCCTGAGAAATCGTCATTAAATCCTGAATCGTCTCCTCCGGGAAAATTCATGTCCGGTAAAGAATCCGAAGAAAAATCATCATCCTCTGTTTTAGAAGAAATATCAGGGGATTCGCCGCCAAGATCAATTGCATTGTTAAAATCTTCAGGTTCTTCTGTGGGGATATCTCCAAATTGATTATCAGTTGCGCCTGAATCAAACGCGTTATTTTCAATACCTAAATCATCAGTATCGGAACCGGTTGATGTGAATTCGCCGTTCTGGTTTTCTCCGCCTAAATCTATGGCTCCCAAGTCATCGTCTTCAGTTTCACCTTGATCCGCTTCAGCGTTAAAATCTTCCAGACCAAAATCCGGAAGACCGGAATCGGAGGGAGCGGATTCCATATCATCAGAAAAACCTGATAAAAGATCATCGGGTACGGTGCCTTCATTGTCAATAGACGGGCTATTGTCCTGATCGCCGCCCAAAGAAGAAGAAAAATCATCTGCGTCTGAAAAATCAGGTGCGGCATCGTCTTGGCTGCCGCCCATAGAAGATAAGTCATCTGCGCCTGAAGTATCCGGCGCGGCATCATTCTGAAAGCCGCTTAAAAAATCATCTGCGCCTGAGGTATCCGGCGCGGCATCGTCCTTAAGGCCTTTCAAAAAGTCATCTGCGCCTGAATCATCAGGAACGGTTGTTTCCGGTTCTGAAGAACCGGTGTTTATGTCTTTTAGAAAATCATCAAGAGCGGACATTGCGCCGCCGGCGGGCATATCAAGGGGCGGCGGGCTGTCACCGCCGGGAAGATCGTTTATGAATGAGTTAACATCAAAACCGTCGGCGCCGCCTGCGCCGTCTGCGTCGCTTATGGGAATATCATCAGTCGGGGTTTCATTTCTTTTAAATTCAAAAGGAGGAGCTTCTGTTGTTGGGAGCTTTAAATCGTCAAAAGGCAGTTTTAGGGATTCAATATCGGCTTTCTCATTTGCGATATTATTAAAAGAGGACTTAAACTGCCCCAGCGCGTTTAATGAAGGCATATTAAGATAATTATATATCGACCGATAATTGTAAAGAATGTATGAAAACGATTAGGTTTTTTCTTCTTTTAATGCTAATTTTCTCTTTTATGCCGGTTACCGCAAGGGCTGAAAACTGGGAGTCTTACGAGCTTATTGAACGTTTATTGTCCATGCCTAGCGCCGGAAAACCGTTAATTTATAAAGATTTTATAGTTTTTACTGCCAATACAAGCCTACGAAAGGTGGGAATTGCCTTTGCCCATGAGAATTTTGCCAATACATACTGGTTTAAGCAACTTCTAGTCCCTCAAGACCCCTTAAATGCGCCAATTCCACCCGGTAAAAAAGTCCCCGATCCTTACAAAGATTCGGGTATCCAATTCCATGTATTTGAGGTTCCTGAAGATTTACAGGAAGTTGGATACAGGCTTGTAATTAACGGTCTGTGGACAACAGACCCGAATAATTCCCTAACCCGCAGAGACATTGTTTCCGGCTTGATTTTATCGGTGGTACGTATGCCGCCGAGACCAGTAAAACTTAACCCTCTTAAAGGACTGCCCGAAGGATTGATTTTTACTTTTAACGGCCCTCCGGGAGAGACCGTCACTGTAGCCGGCAGTTTTAACGGGTGGGATCCTTTCATGTACGAACTTAAAGAAAACCCGGCGGGTGTTTATACCCTCACGCTTCCGCTGCCGCCGGGCACATATCAATATGTATTTTTCTGCCAGGGCAAGCGTTTTGTAGATTTAAATAATCCTCGCAGAAGTTATTCGCGGGAAGGAAAAGCCGCTTCGGAAATTACGGTTCCGTAAGTTATTCGAAAGAATTTCACACAAAGGGGATTAGGGGTTTTTGTTCGAAGGCTGGGCGTGAAGCTTTCACAATAAGATAACAAACAAGATTTCTTGATTTCTCTTTGTGATCTTCTAATCTTAGTGATCTTTGTGAGAAATATTTAACCGTTTTTTTGTTACATTCGCACTTATCAAAATACTTGTAACTTATGCAAAAATGCGTTATTTTACTAACTATGAGTCTGAAAAATACTCACAGCCAGATCCGGTGACTGACACCACAAAAGGAGTAAGATATGAAAAGATTGATAATGGCAATGTTTGTTATCACCATTGGCGCGGGGTTATACGCGCAAGATAGTTTTTTCCCCTCAAAGGCCGGAATAGTGCTTACCTACGTGAATAATGACGAAAGAGGAAGTCCCGAAAGCTATACAGTGCTGACTATCAAAGATGTTAAAGGCTCGGGCAATAATATAACCATTACCTTCGTGGGAACAAGCCTGGATAAAGGCCGCAAACTCGTTAAAGGTTCTGAAACGATCTGCAAGGCGGTTGTAAAAAACAGCGTACTGATCATGGATATTAACCAGATGATTCCGGCTGAAATGAGAGGGCAGGGCATGAAGATAGAAGCTAAAGGATTACCGATGGAACTGCCAAACGACATGAAGCCCGGTCTGTCGCTCAAGGATTGCTGGGTAACCGCAAAAGTGGATTTTGGCGTTATGACGGCAAATACCACGATAAAATTGACCGAAGGAAAATGTCTGGCCATTGAAAATGTAAAGGTTCCGGCCGGAACATTCAAATGCCACAAAATCACTCAAAAATATACCGTTACAGCCGCGAACGTTACCGTCGTTTCAACATCCACTTCGTGGTATGCGCCAAATATTGGTCAAGTAAAAAGTGAAAATTATGACGATAAGAAAAAGCTGGTTTCCAGTTCTGTTTTGGTGGATATAAAAGGCAGGTAAAAATTGACGACTCTGTCACCATAAGCTTCAATTGGGGTCAGGCGTCTTCATGATACAAATGTTACAGATACAGCGTTACCACAGCCGCAATTCGGCCCGAAACGCCGCTTGTCCGCTTTCCTTTTTACGGCCTTCAAAAGCGAAGGCGTTATTTTCACTTGAAATTGGCGCAGATAAAAGCTCCGCGGTTTCTCCCAGCATAATTTCATTCATGTAGTTAATATCAATGCGTAATTTATCCGCTTTTTCTAAAATTTGCGGGTCAAGAGTATCCTCTATCCATTGAATATATCGGACATTATTAACATGTCCATTAAAATCAACGTCGGTGTAGAGGGCTTTTCTTTCCGCCGCTTTTTGAAGGTCTTTACGCTCTTCAAGAGAGGCAGTTCCTTTGTCTTCCGGCGCAAGAGCGTTAATTCCCTCATTTTGCGGAAGGTTGTCCATTACAGATTGAGGTCTTAACGGGCGGCGTTTTTCCATGTCTACGATTAGCCACGCGCTACGCGCCGCGACAATCGCCGTATCATTTTTATCCCTAATATCGAAATTACGCATGGCAAATAATTTTTCCCAGCCGCATGGCCATGTTCGGGTTGTGACAGTTTCGCAGTATTTGGGACGGCTTTTAACCAATACGGACATTCGCGAAAGAATCCAAACCTGACCTGTTCTTGCCATATCCTCGCGTCCTACGCCCAGATTTTCAGCGTGGCAGATTGCCATTTCCTGAAATAACCGGAATATGGCGTCTAGGGTAAGCCTGTCGGATCTGTCTATTTCGCCAAAACGTACGGGAACAGTCTCTTGCCAAATATTAACAATTCCATTCCCCTTGGGATTTGCCGGATCACAATTCATTTTTTTTACCTTTTGTCAATTTTATAGAATTAGATGAGATTTTTCAACAGAACAGGAAGCGGCTTTTTGCAAATATGCGCAAAGTATGATAGAATCTACATAGATGTATACTAGGGAAATACTGCCTCCAATTGCCTCGCCTATTGTAGACGGGAATCCTATTATAGGGACATGGAACAGGGCTTTTGAAAAGGTAGATTTACAGGAGATTCGTAAACCTTATAAATATCTCCTGCCCCGGTGGGCGAAAAACTTACGAATTAAAGAATGGCAGTGTTTCAGCGCACAAAACAAATATTTTCTGTTTGATGCAATTTTTTGTAATGTAAAAATGTACAGAATGGCCCAGGTTTTACTTTATGACAGGGAAAAAGAACAAAAATATCTCTATAGAAAAATAATGCCTGGTACAGGCTGGCAGCTGCCTATCAGCCTTGCAAATTCTTCGGTAAACAGCCGTTCAATGAGTTTTTTCTTCCGTATCCATAGCTGGCTTGATGCGGACACGGTAAAGCTGGATATCAATATTGAGTCGAGCAGAAAACACCCTCCGCTGACCATTCACCTTGCCTACGATATGAACAGTCAGGATGTTACTCCAATGGCGGCTACTCTTGGATTTACAAAACAGAGAATAATGTACGCTTATAAGGCGTTTGCCCCCGTTAGAGGGGATATGGTTTTGGGTGGGAAACGAATAACTTTAAGGCAAGATGCCTGTTCGGGGGTTTTTTGGGATTGCAAGGGATTTTTCCCATACAGAATGCATACAACCATGTGCAGCGCTGCGGGTTTTGATGAAGAAAACAGACGTTTTGGCTTTCATATTGCCGAAAATCAAACAAAGGATACCAATAAAAACAACGAGAACGCTTTGTGGGTAAACGGGAAATTAACCCCATTGCCTCCGGTACGAATTACAATGCCAAACGGAATTGACGCCGATTGGATAATCCAGGATGTTGAAGGTATGGTTGATTTGACATTTACCCCGAAAGAACCTGATAAAAGCGGCGTAAAATCAATATTTACAAGAGCCGATTTTAACGTTCCATTGGGGTATTTTAATGGGATGTTGGTCAATTCCGAAGGGGAAAAGATACAAATAAAAAACCTTTTTGGAATTGGTGAAAAACTTTATTTACGGGTGTGAGTATGGCAAAAAAGAAGAATAATGCAATTTATGCGCCGGGCGAACTAAGCCGCGTCCGTGATAAATTAGGCGTAAAAGACGATTCCGAAGCTAAACGGATGGCTCAGCTCCTTGGCGGCGAAGTAGGAACAGAACGAGACTCGGAAGACGACAAGAAAAAAAACGGCAAGTATGACAGTTCAGGCGGAAAGAAACGCCGCAGAATAGATCTGGCGCCGGAAGAAGAATTAACCGGCGAGTCAAAAACCAAACGATCAGGGCCGTATCCTGGGGACGATCCTTCTGTTCCCGCAAAGCTCAGTTACAGAGAAAGAGTAAAAATAGATCAATATGCAAGTCAGGTTGTTTTTGAAATAAAAAATTCCTTGCAGGTTCTTACGTCAATTTTTTCATTTTTCAAGGAACCTGTTGATTATGTAAATCAGCGTTTTGTCATCGCCCACTTGAATGAGTATTACAATAAAATTGAAAAACTGGTTAACGGGACAAGGAGTCTGTTTCCAAAGAGTAATAAAAAACGCGATGGTCAATTAAAAAGAGCGTCTTTGTTTGTATATAAGGTACTGGAAACCCTCCGGGGCTGGGACATTGAAACTCTTGCAAAAAATATTTCCGAATTACAGTCGCATCCGCGTTCGGTAACGGTTCACGATTTTTCAGATGTTCTTAGGGGAATATACAAACCAATATTTATACTTGACGAATTAAACATAGAAAATATAAAAACCGCTTTTAAATTAATCTATAAAATACTGTACATAGAAAGCCCGATGGAAGCAAAAGATAAATATCAGGAAATTATACGCAACATTATCGCATCAATTATTGATGTCCGTAAGAACGTCTGTTTTTGTATGTACCCGCTGTTAATGAAGTTAATTTCCGATCGTTATATTGTTTATGAACGCTTTTTTATTGAAAGACGAAGACGCTTTATAGCTTTTTTAAATGTTAGGGAAACTGATCAGTTAAACCCGGTGGATTTAGACCCGCAGCAGATTGAAAGTATTGATGTAGACGCTCTTCAGAAAAAGGCAAACGAAGAAGAATCAATTAAAGATGAAAATGGAATAACCGGAGAAGACGGCGAATTGCATGAAGAAGAAAAGAACGTTCCCGAAGATCCAAAAGCCGCCGCGCTAAGGGCAAAACAGGAAGCCGAAAGAGCTGAACGCAAATCCATGGAGCAGGGACGGACGGCAATGGAAGTTCTCTTTCCAAAAGCCGGCTGGGATAAAATGGAAGAATTTCCTGATTTTTATCCGTATTTTGCGAATGTATACAACCTGAAACACGGCTACGAATTAATTTCTCCCAAAGACCCGCTTCAGTATGTTGCTGTTTTACTGCACATACTGGATGATCTTTTCATCGGGCTGCGTTATGTGAATTTTAACGTAATTACAGGCGCTGATGGAACGTCTGTAAATGTCAGCGATGAACTTGCTGAAATTTTAAACAACTGGCGCAGCTATATAGAGGACAGTTTTTCCAGGGATTATCTTCCGCGCCTGTCTGAATACTGCCGAATGCTGGAAAATTCAAAAGATTCAAGATTATCGCCTTATGCAAAAAAAACCCTTAATGAACTCAATTGGATAAAACGGCTTTATTTTCTTCCGTACTATAAATTTGAATCTATAGGTCCTCCTCCGTTTCCAAAAAGCGATATTATTTCAGTTTACAGTGAAGTCAGAAAACTGCGTAAATACCTGACGGCGTTTGCGCTGGGCGTCGAACAGGGAGTGCGAGCGGGCGGAGCGGCGGCAAAAGCCCCGTGCAGGGGAATTAATAACCCATGGGCGCAATATAATTTTCAGGTTCCAAATCCCGTATCAAGAAGGCTTGATATGATGCTTGCGCCGGAAAAGCGAATGAACGCCACATTGATTTTTTTCTCACTGTCCGCAGTTACAGTTTTGGATTATATCGTAAATAACGAGAACAGTTGGATATATTATGAAAAGGGCGGGACTTTGTTCAGAAGCGTTAATAACGAGGGAATAGTTCCGTTGTTTGGCGTGGATAACAAACTTGACGCGGATAAAATATTTAAGGAGTCATTGAAAAAAGCGGGTGCGCAAACGTAATTATATTTTCAGCATCTGCACGTCAGTTCCAAGAGCTTTAGCGGCTTCCTCGGCTTTTTTTTCGCCCGCGATTATTACAGGCGGCGTAGCTACTCTGGAACCTAATGAATTAAAAGCAGCTTCAATATCCGCGGTTAAAACAGAAATTAACCTTTCAAGTTTTCTTTTATGGTAACTTTCTTCAATACCATAAAGAAACCTGTAAAAATCAATTAAACCTTTTTCCTGGGCTGTTTTTGGATGTATCTCTTTCGAGTAACACCCGATTATGGATTTAACAAGATAGTCCTCGGAACATTTTCCGTAAGAGTTATCTTTGAATATTGAAGAAATTACATCCAATGAACGCAGGGGATTCGGATCGCGGTATGTGGCAAAAGACACGCAATTCTCAAGCGGATTACTGTTGACAGAAGCGCCGTAAGCGCCGCCTTTCATGCGTATATCTTCCCATAACGCCCCGGTACTCAACTGATGCGTTAAAACGTATTCCGCGGTTGATTCCAATGTGTCATGAGGCGCGGAATTTAACGCCAATGCCGCAAATCCCACTTGCAAAGACTTGGAAGCAAAAACTTCTTGCACTTGTGCAGCTTGCGTGCCTGCGCCTATCTCTGCGGAAAGCCGGGGCAAAGGCGGTCCAAAGCGGCTGAATCTTTGCGCTGTCTCCGTTCCGGCGGTATTAATAGCGCTTCCCGTAATGTTTACAATAAGCCCCGCCTTTATAATTTTTTCCCTAATGTATTGCAACTTGTTAATTATTTCCCCGGTCTCGTACCCGGCAAGTTGATGAACAAATTCAATCTGCGAAATCCCTGAGTATTTTTCTTCCACTCTTTTTGAGCGCGAATTAAAACGGCTTGCCCTGCCTGACGAATAAATATGCCCCATCGGCGCAAGACTGGAATAAACTTCGTTTTTCATTTCCAGAACAAGATCATTTATTCTGCGGCGGTCGGAAAAATCCGCTTCACAAATTATGCGCATGACAAGATCGAGCGAAGGCGCTATTTTTTCATCAAGGCATTTCAGCCGGAACACTATCCAGTCGCGGCCTGACAAGTCAAAAATACCCGACGCGGTTTGCAACTGCCGGGGAGTGTTCTTTGCGGTTGATCCCGAGTGAAGAACCGCGGCAAAACCGCCGACAGTACGCGCCATTAAACTTGACACTTCTCCGTAGTCCATGCCCGGAAGCCCGATGGCGGTAACAGTTCCGGAAAAAAACGGCAGCCAGAGATAATCTTCGGGAGTCAAAATATCTACCGGGAAAGCCAGTTCCATATATGTAATACCGTTAGTGTATAATTCATGACAAAGAGCGGGGACGCCGCGTAAATCTTCATGACGGCGCGGTATAATATCTTCATTTGCGGTAAGATCATTACGCGAAAGATGCGGGATTGCCGCGAGAGCCTGAGGACTGTCCGCCTCACTTTGGATTTTTTCCAGTTCTTTGGATTTATTAATAATTTGTTGTTGTTCTTCTTTGCTTAATTTTTTTTGAATGTTTTTCAGTTCATTAGAAAGTTTCTTTTCCTGTTTTTGCAAATAATCATTTTTTGGCTCTATTATAACAAGGGCGCGGTGCGGGTTATCAAGAAAATACTTTTGAATTAATGATTCAAAATATTTTTTATAGCTTGAAAGATTTTCTTTTATTTTACAAAGAGGACCGTTAATTAACAGTCCTTCCCAGGGGGTACAGCCATGCTGCCACGACCTGATAGAGCGGCGCATCCAGACAAGTGAGAACGGTCCTCCTGAACGGCGTATTTCACGCTGAGAAAATTCAAGCGATAAAAGAGCGGCTTCTATTTCTTCGGGCGGAATACCTTCGCTTACAAGCCTGCGAAATTCTTCCATTATCAATTTTTCTATAGCTTTACTTTTTTGTTTTACATTTCCCTTCACGCCTCTCAATCCCGCGACAAATAAAGTTTCCCGAATTTCGCCTTCAAATCCCGATACGGGAGTAATATCCTCTCCAAGACCGGACTCAATTAATTTTCTTGTCAAAGGAGAGCCGTCATGCCCCAAAAGAATTTCCGAAAGGGCGATTAACGCTATATTTTCGTTAATATCAATGCCGTCGGAACAAAGCCATGAAAGAAAAATTGTCGATTTGCTCTCATTGCCCGAAGGACATTGCACATGATATTTTTTAGGTTCTTTCCAACGTTGTGCTTTAACGATAGGATCGCACGCCTTACCGCCTTCCAGTTTGGAGAAAAATTCATCATTTAAAAACGCAAGCTGCTTTTCCGTGGGAATGTTACCCGCAAGAAAAATTTTGCAATTAGCGGGTGAATAGCGGCTGCGGTGGAATTCCTTTAAGCCTTCCAATGTTAATTGCGGAATTGCCTGCGGATCGCCTCCTGATTCAAAACTGTAAGGTGTATCCGGCATTACCGCCTTTACCGACCAGAGACCCGCATAAGTGTCAAGCGATGAATAAGAGCCTTTCATCTCATTGTAAACAACGCCTGTAATGGCGAGTTTTCCGTTCTGGTACTCCATCCTGTGCCCTTCCTGCATGAATGTCCATTCAGGAAGCAAGGGGCGAAAAACAGCTTCGCCGTATACCGACATAAGGTTAAAGTAGTCATGTTCATTTGTTGAGCTTGCGGGATAAATTGTCTTGTCAGGAAAAGTAATAGCGTTTAAAAATGTTTGCAGACTTCCCTGCACAAGAACAATAAGCGCGTCTTTTAGCGGATAACGCTCTGAGCCGCAAAGAACGGAATGTTCCAGAATATGCGCCGCGCCCGTATTATCTTCAGGATACGTGGCAAAAGAAAACGAAAACAGATTTTCATCATCGTCATTTAACACATGAAAAACTTCTACGCCTGTTTTTTCGTGTTTAGCCCAAATACCCTGCGCTTTAAGTTCTTCAAGTTCAACTACGTCAAGAATAACAAATCCGCTGTTTAATTTTTGATCTTTTTTTAATGATGTTTTGTTCATAATATTACATCCTCGTCGCTGTAAAGCAAAATTTCTCCGTTTTCACGGGCATATCTGAACCATGCAAGAAATTCTCTGGCAACCGAATCACAATCGCGTTTTGGCACAGCTCCAAGAATTTCGTTTTCTTCGCGGATTGATTTTCTGCGTCCAGCAGAAACACAGGACATTATTTTTTCGTAAAATTCATTTCCCCTGCCCTTTAATAAAATGGCAATATCGCGATCCGTCATTGTAGATAATTTATCCTGAATGGGACGGTCAACCGCAAGTAAAACATCGTCAAGGGTGTAAAGTTTTTCTTTTAAGTTCTGCCCGATTTTTGGATCGTCTTTGGCTATTTCATTTATTAATTTATCGCCAAAGGAATAATCTCCGTGTTTTAAAATCGCGGTTAAGGCCTGCATCCCGTCAATTTTTATGTCATTGGAACCTGCGCTGATATGTCTGATTTTTTCTCTTAACGCCTTGGATACTTGTTCAAGCACTTCCGGCGCAACCTCGCTCTGATGCGCTATTCGTTTTAGAATTACCGCTTTTCGGTTTGACTGAAGCTTGCTCAATATTTCCGCAGAAAGTTTTGCCGTCATTCTGGAAAGTATAAGCGCCGCTGTTTGATCTGTTTCGTCTTTTAAAAGCATTACAAGCTGTTCTGCGGAAAATTCTTCCAGAAAGCCAAACAGATTTTCCTTAGATTTTGGAACAGCCCTATTGAGCAGTTCTTCTCCTTCTTCAGGGCCTTTTACCGCGTAAAGAATACGGCGTGCGGTTTCTATCCCGCCTTGTGAAGAGCCGGAAAAGTTATAAGGTTTGGAAAACAACGAATGGAATTCGGCAAGTATTTGGTCTCTTTCATCAGGCTTAATAATATTAATAGAAGCGATTTCCTTTGATATTTCATTAACCTGCTCAGGATCAAGTTCCGCTAAAATACCCGCCGCTTGTTCGCTGCCTATTAAAATTAAAAACTTTGCAACCCGTCTGTACTTTGATTCCTGCGGAATTTCACTTTCAGGTACAAAGATTGGAGGTTTAATTTTTTTTGCTTCTTTATAAAAAACAGCGGGAGTATTATTTGGCGGGCGCTGGGTGGGAACATTTTCAACGCCGTTTTTTGACGGCTGGTTCATGGTTTGTTTATACATATCGATGCCATGTCGCACTATATTCCCCATATTTTAAAATTATATTATAATTATTAATTAATTAATAGATAGGTGTCATCAAATGAAGGAAATTTATAAATCAGTAGGTGATTTTAAGAAAATCGCTTATCTTCAATTTAGTGTAATCTTTTTATTTTCCGCCTGTAATTTATTTTCTTTTGGAAGCAAGCAGATTGTACCTGCATCTGAGCCGGCGCCTGTTTCTGAACAGGTTGTCATTCCGCCGTCACCGACAAGAGCGGAGCTTGTAATGAAAGCGATATTCGAAGCTTACCGCGATCAAATTGATAAAGTGGAATTTCAAAATGACGACTGGACAATTTTGATGAAAGGCAAATGGTATTACTATGCCGGCGGGAAAATATTGCCTGAAAGCTATTTGAAAGATGCCGACAAATACAGACCGTATCAATTTTATCAATATTCTGAGGAATTGCCGCAGTGGTCAGAACGCACCCCGCAAGACATAGAAAGATTTAAAAGCTGGGTGAACAATCGCAGCCAAACTACTCTTCAACGATCCGGTTTTTTTCTTAATGAACTTATGTCTGCTTCTACGCGCGCTGAAACGGAAAAACAGCTTGTAAAAATAAATTTTCTTGGAAAACCCACAAGAGTTCATAAGTGCATTAAACAAAAACTTGCCGTTATTGAAGAGCGAATTAAAACCGTCGCAAAGACCGATAATACGATTCAAAAATGGATAAACACTCTCGGCTCACTGGAAGGGTATGGCTGGCGAAATATCGCGGATACTCAGTCCCGTTCATATCACGCCTATGGGCTTGCCGTCGATTTGCTTCCAAAATCATTAGGCGGCAAGCAGACATACTGGTTATGGACTTCCCGGTACAGAGACGACTGGTGGAATGTTTCGTATAACGAAAGATACCATCCTCCAGAGGCGGTAATAAAAGCATTTGAAGCCAATGGTTTTATCTGGGGCGGTAAATGGCCGATGTTTGATACGATGCATTTTGAATACCGCCCGGAAGTTTTATTTTTAAACGGAATGCCTCCGGCGGAAAAATAATACACAACTTTGCAGTAATTTTATTGTAATCTTACAGCGACAAATAATATACCGTATGTTATTTGTAAATTATTAATAAAGAATGAAAATGTAATAATGGCAAAGAAAAACGAAATAGACGAAAAATATGTTTTTAAATTAATGAGCAGCAATATTAAACGTCTTAGGTCTTTTCAAAATATGTCACAATTAAGTCTTGCTCTCAGTACGGGGCTTACTCATAATTTTATTAATGATATTGAAAACTGCAAAAAAGGAGTTTCGGCTAAAACGCTGGCAAAACTTTCGGTTGCGCTGAATGCAGAACCGTATCAATTTTTTCTGCCCAACGCCATGGCTAACAATGAAATTATGAGTTATGTGAAAGACTTTAATGACTCTTTGCAGAAAGTTGTAAGCGAATTAACTCAACAGTACTTAACCGGGGATAAAAAATAGGCGGCGTATGAACGCCTAGTACCGCTTTTTAAAGTGTTATTAAAAAACAAACACTGTTCCACATAACGTATGTTACTCCGACTTTACACCACTATTGATATTCCCTCTCCAATGAGCGCTTTAAATTCTTTTTCATCAAGAGTTTCTTTTTCCAGTAAAGCGGCGGAAACACTATTAAGGATTTCGCGTTTATCTTCCAGGATCTTTTTGGCTTTCGCGTATTCGCATTCTATAACACGCGCAATTTCTTCATCCACATACTGCTGTGTGCTTTCCGCATACTCTCGTTGGAAAGACGGCTCCTGCCTTTCCTGCCCGGTCATGCTCATGCCGCGCGATGTTAACGCTACGTTGCGGAAACGGTCGCTCATTCCATAATCGGTAATCATTTTGCGGGCGATGTCCGTCGCCTTGGTTAAATCGCTGGCCGCTCCAGTTGAATATTCGCCTGAAATCATTTCTTCGGCTATACGCCCGCCAAGAAGGATGTCAATCCGTCCCAGAAGATCAGACTTGGTTACCGTATAACGGTCTTCAAGAGGAAGTTGCAAAGTGTAACCCAAAGCAAAACCGCGTGGAATAATAGAAATTTTCTGCACAGGGTCGGCGTTAGGTGTAAATGCAGCTATTATGGCGTGTCCGGCTTCGTGGTAGGCGGTCAATTTTCTTTCCTGCAGCTTGAGTACTCTGGTCTTTTTTTGCAAACCAGCTACGGTTTTCTCTATTGCTTCATCAAAATCGCGCTGTGCCACCATTTTCCGTCCGGCCCTAACCGCCAATAACGCTGCCTCGTTTACAATATTCGCCAAATCCGCCCCGGAAAAACCGGATGTTATACGCGCTACAGTTTCCAGATTAACAGAGGGATCTTTTATTACATTTTTTGAATGAATTATTAAAATTGCCTCCCTGCCTTTGAGATCGGGTTTGTCCACAAGCACTTGTCTGTCAAAACGTCCGGGGCGCAGGAGCGCGGGGTCTAACACGTCGGGTCTGTTTGTGGCGGCCAGAATAATCAGCCCACTGGTGCCGTCAAAACCGTCCATTTCTACAAGGAGTTGGTTTAGCGTTTGTTCGCGCTCGTCATTGCCTCCGGCGATATTGTTTATTCTGCTTTTACCGATAGCGTCTAACTCGTCAATAAAAATAATACAAGGCGCTTTGTTTCTTGCCTGCTTGAACAAATCGCGCACACGCGCCGCGCCAACGCCGACAAACATTTCTACAAAGTCCGCCCCGCTCATGCGGAAAAAGGAAACTCTCGCTTCTCCGGCAACGGCGCGCGCCAGCAAAGTTTTTCCCGTCCCCGGCGGTCCCACCAAAAGAACTCCCTTGGGTATCTTGCCTCCGATCTCTTTGTACTTCTGGGGACTTTTTAAAAAATCGACAACTTCAACAAGCTCTTCTTTTGCTTCATCGACGCCGGCAACATCGCTAAAGCGCGTAACAATGTCCCCCTCCGCGACAATAACCGCGCGGTTTTGTCCGATGGAAAGCACATTGCCACCCATATTCCCCAAACGTCTGAAGACAAACCGCCAGATAAAAATGAAGAAAGCTATTGGCAGCACCCAGCTGAAAATAAAATTTAAAACCGCATTGCCTTCGCGTGAAACCGCGCCGTAGGAAACATTATTCGCATCCAAAAAATTGATAAAACCTTCAGTAAGAATTGAAACAGTACGATACACTTTATCATGTTGAGTTGGACCGTAAGAGCGTGAAATAGCCCTTGAAGACTCTCTTTTGTCGGGATTTGTATAACCTGTAAAATAAGAATCCGTTATTTCCACGCGTTTAATTTCGCCTGTTGAAATACGGGATTTAAATTCAGAAAAATCTATCGCCGGATTCATCTTGTTGAGAAATACATAATTAAAAAGGCTCATCCCTATAATCAGGATAACAACGTAGATAAGGAGGAATTTCCAGCCCCCAAACCCTTTAAAATCAGGCATTTTGGGTGGTCCGCCAAAAGGAAACATTGGACCGCCTTTATTATCATTCTTATCACCGGAATTTTCACTCATAAAATAATTATTGCATAAATTAACTGTCGTTGCAAGGTTCGCTTGTCTTGTGTTACTATAAATCATGAAAAATTCCGCTTTACCTCCCCTTTATTTAATTGATGCGTACGGTCTTATATACCGTTCATATTTTGCCTTTTTAACCCGTCCACTGCGCAATAACGCCGGGAAGAATGTGTCAGCTTTATTCGGATTTGCCCGTACTGTAATTTCCCTGATAGACGACGGCGCTCCTGTCGCGGACAACGACGGTAAAAATCTTAATCAGGTAAAACCTGTCCGCCTTGCCGCAGTTTTTGATTCGCGGACTCCCACTTTCCGCCACAAGATGTACGGAGAATACAAGGCAAACAGGCAAAAAGCTCCGGAAGACCTTCATGAGCAGGTTCCGTTAGTTGAAGAATTTTTAACGGCGTTAGGCGTTAAAAGCCTTAAAGTTGAGGGCTTTGAAGCAGACGATATTATCGCAACCATTGTGGAAAAATGCCGCGCTGAAAAAAGGCAGTGTTATATTCTTTCGTCGGATAAAGACCTGCTTCAGCTTGTCGGTGACGGAATATTTGAACTGCGTCCGGCAAAAATTAACAGAAAAAATGAAACCACCGTCGCTCCGGGTCCGGCGTGGGACCTTATCGGTTTCAATGAAGTAAAAGATGAATGGGGCGTAGAACCGCAAAGAGTGCTTGATTTACTTTCATTGACCGGCGACAATTCCGACAATGTTCCCGGAATATTGGGAATAGGAGAAAAAACAGCCGTTAAATTAATGACGCGTTACGGTTCTTTGGATAATATTTATAAAAATTTAGCGGCAATCGAGGGCTCTGTCGGAAAAAAAATTGCCGAAGGAAAAGAAAACGCCTACTTTTCCCAGTCTCTCATCCGTCTGCGAAATGACATTGAATTGTCGATAAATTCCATTGAAGAGTTGTCTATAGAAAACATTGACAGGCCTGCGGCTGCGAGAGTGCTTATTCGCGAAGGTATAAGGCAAAGCGCCAAGCAGCTTGATCCTGACGTGAAACCCGCCGTCCAGACAGCCGTAGAGCAAAGCTCTGTTACGCAAAATTCACCTGTTAGTGAGACAGATAACGTAAATCAGATTGAATCAATATCCTTTTCGGAAGCTGAACAGGATCTTCTTGGGGACGGAGTATACAAAACAATCCTTGATATTGATGAATTAATTTCCATTTTGGAACAGGCAAAAAAACAAAACCTTTTAGCTCTTGATTTTGAGACAGATTCCTTGGACGCATGGAATTCCCATCCCGTTGGCATTTCGCTTGCGATAAAACCAAAAGAGGCGTTTTATGTGCCTGTCGCTCCCCATGGCATTGGCGATGTGCTTTCAGAATTTAATAATCCTGAAAAAGTCCGCTCCCTGCTTTCCACCCTGTTTGCAGATAACAAAATGACAATTGCCGCGCATAACGCAAAGTTTGATTACAAAGTGAGCCGAGGCTGGGGAATTGACCGCTGGAAGTGCAAAATCTGGGATACGATGACTGCGGCATGGGTTGTTGATCCTGAGCGTACTACTTATTCACTGGACTCGCTTGTCGCATACACTTTTGACTGCACTCCCATAAAATATTTGGACATAGTTCCAAAAGGCATGACATTTAACGCCGTCTCTCTGGAAACCGCAACGCGCTATTCGAGTGAAGACGCGGATTTTTGTCTCAGGCTGAAACATCATCTTGAGCCAATATTAAAGAAGACTGAATCACTCTCTCTTTTTGAAAATCTTGAAATGCCCCTTCTTCCCATTCTTGCGGAAATGGAAGGAGAGGGAATAAAAATTGAACCGAAAGCGCTGACAAGTTATGGCAAGGAACTTGCAATTGAGCTTGAAAAAATTCAATCTGACACATGGAAAATTGTCGGACACGAATTTAATCTCGCCTCGACAAAACAACTTCAGGAAGTGCTTTATGTTGAACGCAAACTCACTCCAGGAAAGAAAACAAAAACCGGCTATTCCACAGACGCGGCGGCGCTTGAAGAACTGGCTCGAGAAGACCCCGTCCCCGCCTATATCCTGCGCCATCGCACTTTGTCAAAATTAAAATCAACTTATGTCGATACGTTAGCTGATATGGCAGACGGCGAAGGTCGGCTGCATACAAACTTTGTACAGACTGGAACCGCCACAGGTCGCCTCTCCAGTCGCGAACCCAATCTGCAAAACATACCCGTCCGCGCCGAAGAAGGCCGCCATATACGCGAAGCGTTTATTGCCAAAAGCGGCTGCGTTCTGATTTCCGCCGACTACAGTCAGATAGAACTGGTAATACTCGCGCATCTTTCGCAGGATAAAAATCTTATTTCTGCGTTTAAGGAAAACCGCGACGTTCACGCCAGAACAGCGTCGTTAATCTTTAGCATTGATGAAAATGAAATAAAACCCGAACAAAGGCGCATGGCAAAGACAATTAACTTTGGCGTAATTTACGGCATGAGCGCCTTCCGCCTTGCCAATGAGTTAAACATCAGCCGCACAGAAGCGCAGAATTTTATAAATGCGTATTTTAACACATACTCAGGCGTGCGGCAATTTATAGAAAATACCATTAATAAAACTGAACAAACTGGCTATGTTACGACAATTTCAGGCCGCCGCCGCTACATTCCCACTATTAATTCGCATAACAAGACGGAAAAATCCGCCGCAGAACGCATCGCAGTAAACACTCCCATTCAAGGATCGGCGGCTGACATTGTAAAAATGGCAATGCTAAATTTGGATAAAAAACTTACCGAGGAGAAAAGCAAGGCGCGTCTTTTGCTACAAGTTCATGATGAACTGATACTTGAGTGTCCAAAGAGTGATGCCGAGAAGACTTCATTATTGGTTAAGACGGAAATGGAACAGGCGGCGGTTTTGAGTATCCCTCTGCGAGTGAGTGTGGAGACTGGGAGCCGGTGGGGCGATTTTCATTGAGTTTGTTCGAAAAGATTTCTCACAAAGATCACAGAGGAACAAAGATCACAAAGAGGCCGTAACACACACGTAGTTGACAACTTCGTTATAAAATTGTATATTTCAAGTAAGGAAATTATTATGACAAACGTAAAATCAAATATAAATGTTAAGACAGATACAGAACGCCACTTGTCATTTCAGCCAGCAGTAAACCTAACACTGGACGAGCAGATCATCGCGGCGGCTCTGAAGAGTAATCTCAAAAGAATTGAACTAACAACGGATGCGGACGGAAATATACTTGTAGACAAAGAAAAAACACCGGAAATTTATGATTGGGCGGTAAATGGTTAGTGGAACCATTTGAACTATTTATTACTTATCTTTCATGGAAAAGTGGCGGAAAAAGCCGTCCGGTTTTAGTACTTCTGTTAAGTGAAGACACAATATCAGTCTACCCGGTTACAACCCAATATGAAAACAAGAGCGAATCCATCAAGTCGCGATACTTCAAAATAAACGACTGGCTACAGGCTGGACTCGACAAACAGTCATATATTGACACAGGCATTTTGCTCAACCTTCCAATATCAATAATTAAAGACAAGAAACCAATAGGAAAACTTACAATCACAGACAAAAAAAAATTTCTTGCCTTTTTGACAAAAAACCAAAAACAATAATGAAACTATGCATAGCTTCAAACAACAACCCCCTTTTTCCTCTTTGTGATCTTTGTACCTTTGTGTTCTTTGTGTGAAATCTTTAGTATAACTAGACAAACAATCTAAAAAAAATTAAAATAAATCATGAACATTGGTATTTTATGGGACATAGAAAACGTAACCCCACCCGTAGGGACAAACTATATACAATCTGTGATAGAAGCAGTATGCAAAGAAGGCCGTTTATCTTACGCGATGGCGTTTGGAAATTGGAACAGCGATTCAATCAAAAATATTGCATCCGATCTTTCATCAAATAATTTTGAGCTAATACACATTCCCAAATCCAATGTCGGGAAGAAAAACAGCTCCGATATGTCCCTAATAGCGCATGGAGTTGAGTTAATTTTTCAATATCCGCATATTGACAGATATGTTTTAATTTCCGGAGATGGCGATTTTAGGCCGTTATTATTATCATTTAAAAAACATGGAAAAGAAACTTGGGTAATTTGCGACGTTAATAATAACGCGTCCGAAGAATTGGTAAGGATGGCTGATTTTTCCATAGATTACAGAACGATAATTAAAAACATGGATGATTTCACCGAGAATGATAAAGATTTTATCGAAATTAAGGATAATGAATTAACAAAAGAAAAGGCATTTGAATTATTCAGAGAGGCTGTTGGAATAATAATAAACGAAAATAAAAAACCTTTATCTCCTTCTGTAAAAATAAAAATGAAACTTTTAAATGATCAATTTAATGAAAATAAATTGGGGTATAATTCATGGCTGGAATTTGTACAAGACGCTAAAAAGGCGACAAACATAACGTATGAAAATAATTGTTTTGTAATAAATAATAAAGAAGAAAATACCATTCCTGCAATATTCAACGAGTTAATTAAAGAGTTGGAAAAATATGATGATTGGGTTTTATTTCAGGTTATTGCCCAATATATAAATTTCAAAAATTCAGGATATAAAAAATTCAAAGACTTTGCGCTTGATGCGGAAAAACGCGGTTATATACAGATCAAAAATAACAATCTTGACTGGTATATGAAAAGCAAAAAATAAAAAAAGTTGGATGTATCTTATTGTGATATTAACGTATAGTCTTCGGACAACAACTCCTGATCTCTTTCGAATTTATTCGCTCTTATCAATCCCGCTAACCAACGCGTCACACACAATATCAACTTCTTCCGCCGTCATAGTCGGGTACAAAGGCAAAGTCAACTCGTGGGCGCAAACATATTCGGCTTTTGGCGTGGAGTTAACTTTGCCCCTGTACGCGTTGAAATTTTGAATCGCCGGGTAATGGATACTGGTTTGAACTCCGTCCTGTTTCATTGATTCTATAACCGCAGCTCTGTCAATTTTTTCTGAAAGTAAAATGGGCATTATGTGATAATTCGGCTTCCCGCGCGAAAAAGGCTTGAAAGGGATTGAGACAGAGGGATTTTTATCAAGGCGGCTGTAGTAGTGTTCTGTGAGTTTTTTTCTTTTTTCATTTGCGTCTTCAAGTTTTTTAAGCTGGACAAGCCCAAGAGCGGAACTTATTTCGTGAATACGGTAATTCAATCCCGGCGATTGTACGTCGTAGGAGACTGCCCTGCCCTTGTAGCGGTCAAAAGAGGGGACGGACATTCCGTGAGAACGTAAAAGACGGAGTTTTTCATACAAGTCCGCATTGCGCGTAACAACCATACCGCCTTCGCCGACTGCTATGTTTTTATTGGCAAAAAAGCTAAAAGCTGAAATATCGCCAAAAGTACCGAGGGGCTGCCCCTTGTAATCGGCTCCCGGCGAATGGGCGCAGTCTTCAATAAGGAGCAACCCGTGTTTTTTGCAAAGGGCGGTTATGCGCTCCATATCACAGGCAAAACCCGCATAGTGAACTATCATCACAGCTTTTGTCGCTGGTGTAATCCGAGCTTCAATATCGTCAGGATCAACCGACCAATCTTCCATTGATGAAATATCCGCGAGTACATTTTTTGCGCCGTTCATCAAAGAAACATTTTGATCGGCAATAAAGGTTAAGGAAGGAGTAATTATTTCATCGCCATCTTTTATATCAAGGGCAAGTAACGCCATGTGTAAGGCGGCGGTACAGTTTGAAAGGGCAAGGCATTTTGTGCCGTTTCCAAGAAAACCTGAAAAAGCGGCTTCAAAGGCAAGAGTTTTCTCACTGATACTTAACCAGCCCGAATCAAGTACCTCTTTAACAGCCTGGTACTCTCTTTCGTCATAATTTATTTTATGAAGTTGTACGCGCCACATGTATTTTTTTAAAATATCATATATAATGATGAATGTTAAGGGGAACGGCAACTAAAGTTGCTTCTAAAAATTAAAGTTTTTAAATGTCCGGCTGATACAAGGAGATAATATGAAATTGGCAATGCCTGATGAAATACAGAGCAAAATTGCAGAAGAGGGAATTATTGCGGTTCTGGAAATTGAATCCGAAAAAAACGCCGTTCCGCTGGCAAAGGCCCTTTTTGAAGGGGGAATTACCGTAATTGAGCTTGCTCTGCGCACGCCCGCCGCTATTCCCTCAATTTCGCTGATTGCCAAAGAAGTTCCGCAAATGTTCATTGGTATTGGCACTATAATAGAAGCGGGACAGGCAGCGGCGGTGAAAAAAGAGCCGGGCGTACGTTTCGGCGTCTCTCCGGGAATTAATCCCGAAATTGTCAAGGAAGCGCAAGCGGCGGATCTTCCCTTTGCGCCCGGAGTTGCCACTCCAAGCGAACTGGAACAGGCAATTTCCCTCGGCTGCCGCGTTGTAAAACTTTTTCCGGCGGAAGGTTTGGGCGGCTTGAGTTATCTAAAAAACATTAACGCCCCCTACAACCATTTGGGCATTAAGTACATCCCGCTTGGCGGCGTTACGCCCGAAAATCTGGCAAGTTACGCGAAATTCAATCCCGTACTTGCCATCGGCGGCAGTTGGATAGCGAGCAAGGAGCTGATAAAAGCGCAGGATTGGAATGAAATTACCGAAAGAGCTTGTGAAGCAAAAGAAATTTGGAATGGTGCCCGTAATCGGGCGGCTAACTAACTTGGCGGAAAAACAATGATTAATATTACGGAAGAAAAAGAAAAACTGACACAAGCGCTTACGGAGCAATATTCAAAAAGCGTTATCAGTTTAGACGATTACGAATCAATGATTGAAAGAGTGACAAAAGCGGACTCACTTCAGGAACTGCGGATTGTTCAGAAGCAGTTAGGCGAAAACTGCGAATTAACGCCTTATGAAGATAATGACAATGCTCGTGAACAGAAGACAGTTTTCTCGTGGCGGAATGTTACCGCCAAATCAATCAATGGTAACGCCGGAAATTTTTCCAATGTTTTTGGCACAACACAAATAAGGATTAATGATTTACCCGCCGGAAATACAACAATAAAATTAAAAGTTGTTTTTGGACTTATCGAAATATTTATTCCTAAAAATGTCAAAATTGAAAATAAAGTTAATTCTGTTTTTTCCGGCATATATGCGCCTAACAATGATGAACGTGATGATGCGGACGGCAAATCTGTTTTGAATATTACGGGAGAATCGGTATTTGGGAATATTACTATAATCAGGACATAATGTTTCTGATGTAAATTTTTGATAACTTCAATTATCATTCAGAAATTCATCAGTGATTACAAAATAATAAATGTAATAGGTTGTCTTTCCTCCATCTGCATTTTTTTCAACAACAATCTCAGGAGAAGTAAGCAGATCATAATAAGTTGCTCCTGTAATTTTTTTTAGAAGTTTATTATTGTCGGTATCAATTATCAGTATTTTTTCAAGATTTGGAAAATAATCATACAAAGGAGCTCCATATTCAATTGTATGCCGCGTTATGTTTGTTCCATTTATTAAAAAATTACCTGACTCTAAATTGTAATGATCTTTTGAATATTGTTGGATGTAAATATTGTGAGATGAATCATTTTTGAAACGTCCCGTATGAACAACAAAATCATTATTGGAAATAATGTTTCCGCCCCAAAAAACAGAAAATAATGCTGAAAGTAAAATAAAAGAGTTTTTTTTCATTAAATACTCCCTGTTAAACATGAATCTGTAATGTCCACATCCCAAATACCGCTTTCCAGGTTTCCTGTTGTTAAGACAAATATTTTATCCCCGGTATGAAATTCCTTCAGTAATATTCCGGTATTCATGTCGTAAATTCGTATCGTTCTGAAATAATTATTTGGATCTATAGAATTTCTGTCAAATTTATTATCATCGGAAAAAAGTACATAAAATATATGGCTATGTATTATTACATCGTTTATTTCCAGGGAAATCCGGTCAAAATAAAATCCGCCTTTCGATTTATCAATAATATCAATTTCCCAATACTGGTTATAGGACGAAGTATTCTTAAAATAAATGATTCCGCCGTAAGTATTATGTGTCGGAGTAAGTTTATTCCTGCTTGGTAAAGCCATAATAAAAAAAACATTAAAAAAGAATATAGTAAAAAAACAAAGACCTCTCATAACTTAAATATAATAAAAATGATACTGCAAACCAACAAAAATTTAATAAAAATTTTTCGTTTTCAGTCAAGCGCCACGCATCTGTACGCCATATATAGTCAGGAGATTTTATGGGTGTGTTTACATTTATGCCCTCAGGGGCCGGCGGAATCATTGTCCGGGTTGAGACGGATATACGCAGGGGAATTCCCGGCGTTGATATTTCAGGGCTTGCGGAAGGAGCGGTCAGGGAAGCGCGGGACAGGGTACGGGCGGCTTTTAGGAATTCAGGATTCAGTTTTCCGCTGGACAGGATTCTAATTAATCTTGCTCCCGCAGGATTAAAAAAAGACGGAGCCGCGCTTGATCTGCCAATTGCGCTTTCAGTGATGGCGGCGGCGGGAATAATCACTATTTCGGGAAACCTGTTCGTCATGGGAGAACTTGAGTTATCCGGCAGGATTCGCCCTGTGCGCGGCGTTCTTGCGGCGGTTGCGGCGGGACTTGCCGAAGGTATACACGAATTTATCGTTCCCGCGCAAAATGCGGCAGAAGCGGCTATCCTGGCAGATAGGAACGCGCGTTTTACCGCCGCGGAAAATTTACAGGGTGCAGTACATGCGCTTTTTATGAGAGAGAAAAATGGCGTTCTTCCCGAATCGCTTGACGAGGTTTTTTCATCAGCCGCGCCGATAGCGGCGGATGCGGTTAATTTGTCAGCTAATGCGGCGGCGGGAACGGAAGATTGCGGCGATTTTGCTGATGTTCGTGGGCAGACAATTTACAAACGCGCTTTGGAAATTGCCGCCGCAGGTGGACACAACACGCTTGTCTTTGGTCCTCCCGGCGCGGGAAAGACAATGCTTGCGCGGCGGTTGCCGTCAATTATGGCGCCACTCACTCCAGATGAGGCTGTGGAAGTGACGCGCCTTCACAGTCTTGCAGGGCCGCGTAACGGTTTTATCGACCGGTTAATTACAAGCCCTCCTTTTCGCGCTCCGCATCATACCGCAAGCGCGGAAGGCATTCTCGGCGGCGGCAGGATTCCGCGCCCCGGAGAAATCAGTCTTGCCCACTTTGGCGTGCTATTTCTTGATGAAGCGCCTGAGTTCAGAATCAATGTTTTACAAGCCCTTCGCGAACCGCTTGAGGACAGGGTAATAAGCATTGTCAGGGCGGAAGGACCGGTGCGTCTCCCTGCGGAATTTCAATTATTGCTAACCGCAAATTCCTGCCGTTGCGGACGCTTGGGTTTACGCGGCACAGAAAACGCGTGCCTTTGCTCTCCGGAAGAAATTAACCGTTACTGGCGCAAGTTCGGCGGCGCACTCCTTGACCGTGTGGAAATAAGAGCCGCCGTACTGCCGCCCAAAATTGAAGAAATGGGCGTACACAACAATTCAAGCGGCGGGGAAAATAGCGCCGCTATTTCAAAAAGGGTCAGGGCGGCAGTTGAAATACAGCGAAGCCGTTTTAAAGGTACAGGTATCCGCCGCAACGCAATGCTTCCTGCTGCAAAGACCGCCGCCCTTTGCCCAATGAGCGAAAAAGCTGAAAGCGCGTTTCATGCCGCAGTCTCAAAATTGGGTCTTTCAGGCAGGGCTTACCATGGGATTTTACGGGTAGCCAGAACAATCGCTGACCTTGAGGGAAAAGATGTTCTTGAAACTGAACACATACTGGAGGCGGTTCACCACCGCCGTTTGGGAGAAGACCCTTGGGATATATTGTCAGTTTGACACACTTTCAACGTCAAGACATTTGTCTTGACAAATTGTCTTGACAAACGTCTTGACAAAAATTTTTAGGAGGATTATAATGAATATAGATTTTGAATGGGACGAAGAAAAAAATGCCAAAAACATAAGAAAACATGGAGTTTCTTTTGAAATGGCAAAAAAAGTCTTCTTAGATCCAAGACGATTTGAAGTATTTGATAAAAAACACAGTTTTTTTGAAGAACGATTGAAAACTGTTGGTTTTTCAGGATTAACATTACTTTCAGTTATTTTTACGGAAAGAGATGATTCTGTCAGAATAATTTCAGCCCGAAAAGCAGATAAAAACGAAGAGGAGGATTATTTTTATGGGTATAGTTAGACATACATCAGATGGAACCGAGCCAATATCCGAAGAAGATTTAGCTCTTTATGAAGCATTGGATAACAGACCTATAGATTACAGCGATGATCGAAAATGTACCCGTGAAGAACTGCGAGAAATGAGGCGTTATGCGGAAGAAAGACGCAAAAGAAAAGTACGAAAAATGTATTCTTTACGGCTGGAAGCAGGAACTGTTAAATGGTGGCAGTCATTAGGGAAAGGGTATACAAGCATCATGGCACAGTTTTTAGATTACGCAAAAAAACACCCTGAATGGGTTAAGGAAAGTATCGAAAACGCTACTACTTGAATTGCCGCAGTTCAGGAATAGCGTCTAAGAGAGAATCATCAATTTTTCTGCCTCTTGAGGAATAGCCCAGTTTTCTGTCGGGGCGAATTGAGCCGTGAAAGTCACTGCCTTCGGTGACGTAGAGGCCTAAAGACTTGGCTAGGGCTTCAAGCCGACGGCAGGAGCCCTGTTTGGCTGTGGGATGCCACGCTTCAAGCCCCATCAGTCCCATGTCTTTTAAGGTTTTTATAAGGTCGGGAAGGCGTCCCCACGCTACAAAAAGCGAGATTGGATGCGCAAGGACGGGAATGCCGCCGGATTCGCGTATCAGAGTGACGGCTTCTTCAAAAATAAGCCCCTCTTTTGGCACATACAGAGGTTTTCCCACCCCAAGATAGCGGGCAAACGCTTGATTCACGTTTTTAACAATTTTACGCTTTATAAGCAATGCCGCAAAATGAGGTCGTCCAAGCGAATTGCCTGATCCTTTGGAAACTGACGTCTTTCCGGAAATAGTCAAAAGCTCATCCCAAGCCGCTTCTTGCCCGTTTGGAGTAATCATGCTCAATTCAACCATCCGATCAAGAATTTCCCGATTCCTGACTTCCCTGCGGTGCGCCAAACTTTCAATGGCAGAAATAAAGGCCGGAGTTGGCGAATTTATCCCCAAACCCAACAAATGAAACTCACCGCCGGGACCAAGCCCCGGGGCGCCATGCGGAACATCATTCGTGGATTTTCCCCTTGTCCAATTGATATTTACCTCAATTCCGGGTATAAAATGTATTTTTTCCTCTTTAGAGGCGTTTTTCGCGCTTTCCAGGCCGTTGATAGTATCGTGATCAGTCAAAGCAAGGGCGGTAAGACCCTGTTTTACCGCCTCTTTGATAAGTATGGTGGGCGGTAAATCCCCGTCTGAAATATTGGAATGAGTGTGAAAATCAACCATCTAAAAATATTGTATCAAATTTTTGTCTATTTATGAATAAATTACCGATAATAAAAAGAAGATCTGTGCAACTTAATTTTTTGTTCAATTTTAATGCGCAGTATTGATAGTAAAGCCCAAAACATTGATTTTTTGGGCATTTGTCAATAGAATTGTAGTATAGAGAGTTTTTTCTGATAAGGACGGTCTTTAAAGTGTTTGAGTATGTATTGGCAAACGGGGTAATTGTCTCCCCGGGAAAAAAAGTACATACCGGTGATTTGGGAGTTAAAGGGGAAAAAATCGCTTCTCCGGGCGGTATCGTAAAAATCAATTTGAAGGGAAAATCTTTTGTGTACCCTTCATTAATAAATACCCATGACCATTTGCAGGGGAATTACCGTCCGCCTGTAGGTCCAAAAAAAGGCAGTTTCTACCTTACATGGCTGCCCTGGGATAATGACTTAAAAGCGTCGGATATGTTCAAGGAGCGTTCCAAGCTGAGCAGAGAAGACCTCTACGCTCTTTCAGGATATAAATGCCTGTTTTCAGGCGTAACGACGGTTAATGATCATTTTGTACATAATTTAAACAGTCAAATACTGCCCACCCTGCCAATCAGGGCAATTCAGGAATACTGTATAGAACATGAATGTTCCTCATACGATCTTAAATGGGGGGAGGGCATAGAAATTGAGCATAAAAAGGCAAAACAAAATAATTGGCCTTTTATTACCCACCTTAGCGAAGGTTTTGACAACGAAGCCATGCATAGTATTGAAAAACTGGAAAAGTTAAATGTGCTTGACGACCATTGCCTGTTTGTTCACTGTATTGCTTTTAGCGATGAAGACATCAAAAAGACAGCAAAAGCCGGAGCAAGCGTTTCCTGGTGCGGGTTTTCCAATATGTTCATGTTTAATGTGACTGCAAAAGTGCGAAAAATGATCAAAGCGGGAGTTAATATTACAATCGGAACAGATTCGTCGGCTTCAGGTTCCGCAAATATTCTTGCGGAAATGAAATATGACAGGGAATTGTATCAAAAACTTTATGGCGAAGATCTTCCTGCAAAAAAAATCTTCGAGATGGTCACAATTAACGCGGCAAAAGCCTTTAGAATGCAGGACAGGGTCGGCGCTCTGGAAGAAGGTTTGTTAGGTGACATTATTGTCATGAAGGCGAAAAACAGCGATCCGTATGAAAACTTCGTAAACGCCGGCATGAAAGACATAGAATTGCTTGTACTGGCGGGAAATCCGATATACGGCGAGATGCGTTTTCTTGATATTTTTAACGGAAAGCTGCCTTCAGGTTATACGCAAATAAAAGTAGGAAACAGAGAGATGTTTGTAAAAGGAGATCCTACGGGACTTTACAACGAAGTAAGAAAGAAAATTGGCTTTAAAAAGATTCTGGATTATTTACCGTTTGAGCCGGCACAGGAAGGAGCGTAATGCCAAAACCAGCGCAATATCGTTCAGGTTCTCTTATCTACTTTAAAGGCGACCCCGCTGACAAGATATACATCTTGCAGTCAGGAAAAGTAAGTCTTGTCTATCAGGACATTGAAACCGGGGCCGACGTAAGAGATCCTGTGCAGCCCGGCGAATTCTTCGGAGTAAAATCAGCATTAGGACGTTATGCGCGCGAAGAAAACGCAGTCGCTTTGTCAGATACCAGCGTAATGATATTCACAGTTCCCGAATTTGAAGCAGTCGCAATGGCTAATTCCAGAATAATAATGAAAATGTTAAAAGTTTTTTCAAACCAGATGAGGCGCGTTCATAAACAGGTTTCCAAAGTTATGGCAAAGGAAGAACATCCGCCTGCCGACGGTCTTTATAATGTAGGGGAATTTTATTTAAAAAACAAACGCTTTACCCACGCAAAACATGTATTCAGCCGTTATTTGACATTTTATCCTTCGGGAAAAAATGCGATTCAGGCGGCTAAAAATATGGAAATTGCGGAAAACGCTTTGAACCGTTACGGTGACGGCAAGGGGCCTGGCGTTTCCGTCAGCAATGCCGCTCCTGTTGCGCCGGTATCACAGAAAAGTTCGGAGAAAGAGACCAAAGCGTTTTATGACGCCATGGGCCTTGTTTCACAGGGGAAATATCAGGAAGCGTTCATGTCATTTAAATTAATAGTGGACAGTAATGCAAATCCGGAATTGGCCGCAAAAGCGGCTTTTGAAATTGGTCATTGTATGTTCCTTATGAATAAGTTTGACGAAAGTTTAAAGTATTATACCGGTATGCTGACCAGATTTCCAAAGCATCCTGAATTATTGGAAACTATGTTTATTATGGGTCAATGTAATGAAAAATCCGGCAGAAAAGATCAGGCGATAGCATTCTATAAAAAGATTGTTTCAATGGGCGGAGACGACTCCACCATCGAAAAAACAAGAAAGGCGCTTAGCGCCTTGGGAGCGTAAAATGGCTATGGATTTGGCCGCATTCGGCCGTTTTTCACGCACTTTTCATCAGGGAGAAATAATTTTTTCCGAGTTTGAACTTGGCGATACTTTTTATTTGATTCAATCGGGCAGAGTACAGCTTGTTAAACTTGTAGGAGATATTGAACGGACATTGGATATTCTGCAGCCTTCCGAAATGTTTGGTGAAATGGCGATTTTGGAAAACTCCCCACGTTCGGCGACAGCCATTGCAATCGATGAAGTAAAAGTTCTGGAATTTAATTCGCAAAATTTTGAAATCCTGCTCCTTGGAAATCCGCAGATTGCCCTTAAACTTTTAAAAATGTTCTGCAAACGCATATACGATTCCAAACGCCGCTTTATGATTCTTACCTTGCCTGAGCCGCAAGTAAAAATAGCGGACGTATTTCTTATGCTTGATGAAACTCAGCCTGATATTGATAAAACCAGCGAACGTCGTGAATTTAAAACCACAGTTGAAGGAGTAGCGCACTGGGCGGGAATGAGCGTCAACGAAGCGCGAGATATTCTTGGTCATTTTGTGAATCAGCGGCGCGTAGAAATTTTCCCGGATCGAATAACAGTTAAAAACATCAATGACTTTTCCCGCTTTGTAAGTTCCAGACGCAACTCACGCGGCGCCTAATTTTTTAATTATGGACAGTAAAAAACTCCTTGTGTTTTCGGATTCACATGGTAATGTCAGGGCTCTTAAAGCGGTTTTCAACTGGGCAAAAGATCACATTCCGCCAAATGACACTATCCTTGCCGCGGCATTCCTTGGCGATGGTATTTCGGACTTGGAGTTTGCGGCGGACGAGACAGGTTTTTATACCGACTGGAAACTTGTTATGGGAAATAATGATTTTGGAATTGTAATGCCGGAAACTTTAGCCTTTGACTTTGCGGAACATCATTTTTTTATGTGCCACGGACACCGGTTCAATTTATACAGCGGGTTTAATTTTCTCATAAATGCAGCTAGAAATGCGGGAGCGGGAGTTGTGTTATACGGTCACACGCATATTCCCTATCATAAAATAGTAAATGGTATTACGCTTATCAATCCCGGAAGCGTGGGACGGCCTCGGGGGAAGATAGGCGCTTCATTTGCCGTTATTGAATGTCCGGATAATAAACCGTTAATTGTTAAATTTTTTGAGATTTGTTTGCAGGGGAAGATTAAGGAAGTGAAGATTTAAATTTCTTCTCTTCTTACACTTCCGCTCCATGCCCAACCTTCGGTTCGACGCTCACTCCGTTCGCTACGGCTCGGGCATTTCGCTTAGCCAAAAAGCCACAGGCTTTTTGACAACTTGCTTGAGCCTGTTAAACTAGGGGCGAACAAGCCGGAAGCCAAGAGCGTCGCTACTGCCGCTCGGGTAGATACCGTTCCGGAACGCGGAACGCAGCCACTCGGCTGAAATGTTCCAACCCCCGCCGCGAACCACGCGGTCAGTCCCCGAGGACGCGCCCATCGGATCGGTCTGCGCACCACTAGAGTAACTGTCATACCAGTCCCAGCACCATTCCCACACGTTCCCATGCATGTCATGTAATCCCCAAGCATTTACGGGTTTCTTTCCCACTTCATGTGTTGTACCCCCACTGTTACTTTCATACCACCCCGTATTGTCGCTGATCGTATTCCCTGTGTTGTACGCTGTTGTCGTCTTTGCCCGGCACGCATACTCCCACTGTGCTTCAGTTGGTAAACGATAACCGGTAGAACCGACAACGATTACTACAGCATTCCATGTAGCATTACTACCAGTTGGTACTGTTCCCCATTCCGCAGGATTGGTTTTGCCGCTAATACTGTACGCCGGAGTTAATCCTTCCTTTATGCTCAATTTATTGCAGAATACCAAAGCGTCATACCAACTTACCTGCTCAACAGGTCGTTTGCCTTGAGTTTCAAGATTTTGCGGGTTAGAACTAAAACCGCTGGGATTATTTCCCATCACCGCCTGATACTGCTCCTGCGTTACCAGATATTTACTCATTTTAAAACCACTAAGCGTTACAGAGTGTTGTGTCTCATAGCTTTCTCTGTTCGCTTCGGACGTTGGACTGCCCATGATAAATGTTCCGGCGGGTATCGAAACCATAACAATCCCTGTAGGGCTCGTAATAGATCCACCGCCGCCGCTCTGAGCAGAGCATGATGCCGCTGATAGGGTGAATATCAGCACGATTGCAATAAAATTGAACACTTTGATTTTGTTTTTCATAAAAAACTCCTTTGTTTGATTTGTATTAAAAAAGCCGGTGTTTCCACATACGTAGAAATCCGGCGTTTTTTTGATGAAAGTGTAAAAATTGTTTGAAAAAGTGATATTTCTTTATTTGTATGGTCGCTAGAGAATGGGGGGGG
>Ga0268262_10001103_pt1 | contig 34455 bp, 47 predicted proteins | sample TergutNc150P3_FD_190354 | JGI IMG/M metagenome (GOLD analysis project Ga0268262, IMG submission 190354) | Nasutitermes corniger P3 segment gut microbial community from laboratory colony in Florida, USA - Nc150 P3 (SPAdes) (version 2) | ecosystem: Host-associated > Arthropoda: Insects >...
CAGCGTTCTAACTCGTTGTGTTTCAGGCAGTTATGGCAATTGTCTGAACCAGAATTTGCAGGATTTACAGAATGTATTGTCCCTATACATTCCAATACGCCTTTTCAGAAATTTCCCTTTCACAACCCTTAACACAGGAGTATCACTATGAAGACACATAAACTGAACATCAATTTCAGCCTTTTCAGAACGGCATTAGCGGCGGTGTGTATCGCAGCAAGTGTGGCGTTCGGTGCGCCGGCGAAATTAGGTTCGACGAATACTTATTGGGAACTTGTGGACAGCACGCTTACCATAAGCGGCACGGGCGCAATGCCGGATTATAATTACAGTAGCGGCCGCGTGTGGCCGTCCAGCCGTATTACAAGTGTGGTTATTGAAAACGGCGTCACTACTATCGGAGAGTACGCTTTTTACCAACACACGGGATTGACATCGGTTTCTATCGGCAATTCCGTCACAACTATCGGAAGTGCCGCTTTTTTAGGCACAGGATTGACAACGATAACAATTCCTAATTCCGTCACGTCTATCGGAGATTACGCTTTTAGAGGTTGCACAGGATTGACAACGATAACAATTCCTAATTCCGTCACAACTATCGGAAGTGAAGCTTTTAGCGGCTGCACAGGATTGACATCGGTTTCTATCGGCAATTCCGTCACAACTATCGGAAGTTCCGCTTTTAACAGCTGCACGGGATTGACATCGGTTTCTATCGGCAATTCCGTCACGTCTATCGGAGATTACGCTTTTAGCGGTTGCACGGGATTGACATCGGTTTCTATCGGCAATTCCGTCACGTCTATCGGAGATTACGCTTTTAGAGGTTGCACAGGATTGACAACGATAACAATTCCTAATTCCGTCACAACTATCGGAAGTTCCGCTTTTAGAGGCTGCACGGGATTGACATCGGTTTCTATCGGCAATTCCGTCACATCTATCGGAAGTTCCGCTTTTGAAGGCTGCACGGGATTGGCATCGGTTTCCATTCCTGCTTCCGTCACAACTATCGGAAGTTCCGCTTTTGAAGGCTGCACGGGATTGACGGCAATAAATGTAGATGGAAGCAATGCAAACTATGCCTCTGACAACGGGGTATTATTCAATAAAGATAAAAAAAGTATGATTCTATATCCAGTCGCAAAAACAGGTGCTTATACTATTCCTAATTCCGTCACGTCTATCGGAGATTACGCTTTTTACGGTCGCACGGGATTGACATCGGTTTCTATCGGCAATTCCGTCACATCTATCGGAAGTTCCGCTTTTGAAGACTGCACGGGATTGACATCGGTTTCCATTCCTGCTTCCGTCACAACTATCGGAAGTTCCGCTTTTAGAGGTTGCACAGGATTGACAACGATAACAATTCCTAATTCCGTCACGTCTATCGGAGATAACGCTTTTAGCGGCTGCACGGGATTGACATCGGTTTCTATCGGCAATTCCGTTACGTCTATCGGAAGTTCCGCTTTTTACAACTGCACGGGATTGGCATCGGTTTCCATTCCTGCTTCCGTCACAACTATCGGAAGTTCCGCTTTTTACAACTGCACGGGATTGACGGCGATAAATGTAGATGCAGGCAATGCAAACTATGCCTCTATCGACGGGGTATTATTCAATAACGCAAAAACAACGCTGATTCAATATCCAGCCGCAAAAACAGGCGCTGCTTTCACAATTCCTAATTCCGTTACGTCTATCGGAAGTTCCGCTTTTAGAGGTTGCACGGGATTGGCATCGGTTTCCATTCCTGCTTCCGTCACAACTATCGGAAGTTCCGCTTTTAGCGGCTGCACGGGATTAAAACATATTGTCAACGGAGTGGCAACTCCGCAGGCGATAAGCAATAATTCCCAATTCAATCAAGTAACCCTCGCGGACGTCAATCTGTTCGTTCCGGCGAGCGCAATTGATGCTTACAAAGCCGCAACTATTTGGAAAGATTTCAAAAACATAGCGTCACTTAGCGTAGCCAAGCCCACGTTCACGCCCGCCACGCCCTCGCTCGTTTACACAGGCAGCGAGCAGGTGGGCGGAACAATCGCGCCGGCTTTGCAATATGAAATATCGGACATAAAAGCCATAGACCCAGGCAAGCACACCGCGAAAGTCGCTTTGGTAAGCGGCTGCGAATGGCTAGACGGCACAAAAGACGATTTAGCTTTTGAATGGACAATAGCAGAAGCGGCAAACCCCATCCTCCCGCAAATAGCAGCAGGCAACATCCGCGTGCAACCAACAGCCAACGCCATAATGCTGGAAAACCTCCCAAAAAACACAAACATACAAGTGTACAACCTAAAAGGCAACCAAACACACTCCATCAATTCTGGAAATTCCAAAATTCTGAAAATTCAGGTTCAGACAAAGGGAATATATGTGGTCAAGATAGGCAACCAAACGTTGCGTGTCGCGGTGAGGTAAAAGTAGGGGACGTATTGCAGGGTGGATTAAAACGCATTCAGTTTTTCCACTCCGCTTTCGTGCAAAATAAAAATATATGAATATTCACCAGTAGCTATATCCAAAGCATTTCTTATGCCAATGGCATCTAGGCTTACGGTTTTTCGCCAAACTGCCTGATTATCAAAAATCCCTATTTTTTTGCATTTTTTATCCAAGAGATAAACTCCGTAATCGTTTGCGGCAACCCTGTCTGCGGAGCAGAAATTTTTTTCGTTGCCAGGCGTTTGAGACATCAGCTCACTATGAATAGTTGAACCACTTTTTGAAAACATGGCGAGATTCTGCGGTTCGGTTGCAACCGCTTCCGCTGCATAGTATTCGTTGCCAGTCGCAGTCAAAGCCAAAACTTTTTGTGAAGATATATCTCTTTTTTTTGCGCACGGTGTTATGCTCCAAATTTCTATCCCTATATTGCTTCCAATAGCAAGCTCATTTCCATAAACTGAAAAAACACCTTCTCTTGCATCACATACTTTGCTATCTTTCCAAGATTTCAATTGCGCTCTATCTTGAACATAAAAGTTATCGCCGGAAGAAATAACATCGCTCAGAAATCCGTTAAAAGAATATGAATCCTTCAAATTAAAAGCACACTCATATAAATTGTCTCTTTCATAAGTATGCACATTGTAGTAAGAATCGTCTAGAATATAAAGATTGTTTCCATTATTTCCAGAAACCATTTTAGCCGGTTTGCGCCCTGCGGGTATAAAATCGTTAAAGGAGCCGAATGAGCAAGAAACTTTTCCAACTGTTGTGCTTTCCCATTCCCCGCGTTTGTCCCCGCATCCCGTCAAAATTACGCAGAGAAAACATATTGCGATATGTCTTTTAACAGACATCATTTAGCTTGCAATCTATCTTTCAATGGCTTCCACCAAGTCTCATTCTCTTTATACCATTTCACGGTTTCTGGCAGCCCCGTGCTAAAGGTGTATTTTGGCTCCCAGTTGAGTTCTTTGCGAATGCGGGTAGCATCTATGGCATAGCGGAAATCATGCCCAAGACGGTCGGTGACAAATTCAATTTGCTCTTCGCCAGTTCCCATTATTTTAACAAGTTCACGCGCAATATCTATGTTTTTCCATTCATTGTTCCCGCCAATATTATAAACCCTGCCGGTTTCGCCTTTTTCCAAGGCGAGCAAAATTCCCCTGCAATGGTCTTCTACGTGAAGCCAATCGCGAATGTTCAAACCTTTGCCATACACTGGAATTTTTTTGCCTTGTATAAGATTTGTGACTGCAAGTGGAATCAGCTTTTCTGGGAATTGATATGGACCATAGTTGTTTGAGCAGCGGGTAATCACGGTGTCCAGCTTATAAGTTTCGTGCCATGCGCGCACCAAAAAATCTGCGCCTGCCTTTGATGCGCTGTAGGGGCTGTTGGGGGCAAGAGGGGTATCTTCGGTAAAATAGCCTGTGGCTCCAAGTGCTCCATAAACCTCGTCTGTGCTAACTTGTAAAAATCTCGCGTTTTTTTCCTTTGCGTATTTCAGCAATTTCAAAGTCCCTTCTACATTTGTGCGGATAAACACTCCCGGATTTTTTATAGAATTATCCACGTGCGACTCAGCGGCAAAATGCACAATGGCATCCAGTTTACCGGAGAGCAAATCACCCGCGCCGCAAATATCCATTTCATTCGCTACGTTACCTTTAAAAAAATCGTAATGCTTATTGCCTTCAAGCTCTTTTAAATTTTCGATATTGCCAGCATAGGTCAATGCGTCTATATTCACAACGTTCCAACCGGCTTTTTCCCTTAAAACGAGTTTTACAAAGTTTGTCCCTATGAATCCGCAGCAACCAGTTACAAGTATGTTCATAGTGGGAATATAGTAAATGAACTAAAGTGAACCGCGAGAAGTCATTCTGGCTTCCATAATAAAACTGCCTACTTCACTATTAAAAGGGATGCATATCACTGGAACATTTTTTGAAGTTTCAATTATCTTACTTTGACCGCGTACAATGCTCGGTAGCGATATTGTCAAGCGCATAGATGGCAAATATTTTTTCGCGGAGCCTGCGATTATATTGGCTATTTCACGAATACAATCAGCAACGTCTTCGTTCAGATCTGTCATTTTCTCGCCTAAAAATTTAGAACTTATCTTTAGAGCCACGTCTAGAGTATATAATATAGACACCTTGCCTATTACATCACCGGAAAATTCTACAACACTGGAAATGTCCATATTGTTAGGTTCTTTAAGCAGATAAATCTTGCCAAGTGTAACGGGAATGTCTATCATTATCTTGAACGTTTCCACGGTAGACTTTAAAAATGGATTTAAATACTCTGCTTTCATATACAATCATCAGCCAATAGATAAGTATAATTTAGATATTTTCTAAGTTCCTTACATGGCAAAAAAAGTTCAAGATGCTTTGAAAGATTTGGTTTCACTTTGCAAAAGGCGCGGTATAATTTTTCCAGGTTCGGAAATTTACGATGGTTTGGCAAATACATGGGATTACGGTCCCTATGGTGTAGAGTTGAAACGCAATATAAAGGATTTGTGGTGGAGAAAATTTGTCGCAAGCCGTGCCGATATTGTCGGTTTGGACTCCTCCATTCTTTTAAACCCTAGGGTTTGGGAAGCGAGTGGGCACGTAGGCAGCTTCAGCGACCCGCTGGTGGATTGCAAGGTATGCAAGGAAAGGGCAAGAGCAGACCATTTATTGGAAGAAAAACTGGGTGCTGGTGCCGTTGCAGGCAAAAATTTCACGGAAATAGCCGCAATGATGCGGGAAAATGCCATCCAATGCCCAAAATGTGGCAGCAAGGACTGGACGGAGCCACGTTCTTTCAATTTGATGTTCAAAACGGAAATAGGCGTTGTTGAAGGGACGGGAAACCAGGTGTATCTGCGCCCGGAAACCGCTCAAGGCATATTCATCAATTTTAAAAACATAGCCGATAACTGCCGCCAAAAAATCCCGTTTGGAGTTGGGCAGATAGGGAAGAGCTTCAGGAACGAGATAACGCCGGGTAATTTTATCTTCCGCACACGGGAATTTGAGCAAATGGAAATGGAATTCTTCTGCAAGCCGGGCACCGAGCAGGAATGGTACAAATACTGGAAGGACTTCTGCATGGAGTGGCTCGGCGAAATTGGAATTCGTAGGGAAAAATTGAGGATAAGGGAACATTCCAAAGAAGAGCTTTCGCATTATTCAAACGGCACAAGCGATATTGAATATGAATTTCCTTTTGGCTGGGGCGAGCTTTGGGGTATTGCTTCACGCACAAACTTTGACTTAACGCAGCATATTGAACATTCAAAGGTTGATTTGCGCTACCACGACAAAATCGCAAATGAGAAATACATCCCCTTTGTAGTTGAGCCTGCGCTCGGCGTGGACCGGCTCCTGCTAGTCATGCTCTGTGATGCCTACGATATTGAAAAGACAGAAAACGGCGAAGAGCGTACGGTGTTTCATTTTCACCCTGCCGTTGCACCCGTCAAAGCTGCGGTTTTGCCGCTCTCAAAAGACGACGAATTGATGAGCGTTGCAGAAAATCTTTACAGACAATTGTTAAAACGCTTTCCAGTTGAATATGATGAGACTCAAAGCATTGGTAAACGCTACCGCCGTCAAGATGAAATAGGCACGCCCTATTGCGTCACAATAGATTTTGGCACGATAGGCAAAGACAGCGAGGATAAGCGCGGTCTAGTAACCATTCGTGAGCGAGACTCAATGAAGCAAGACATTGTTAAAATTGAGAATGTTGAGAGCTATTTGATGAAAAAAATTTATCCTACCCCGCCATCGCTCTAATCCGCGGGTCCAGGCTATCTTTGAGCTGATTGAAATACATGGGAGAGGTTAGCTTCTTGTCCATTAAAAAAGATATTTTGCTATTTACATCGCGAGCAACCTGCAAATCGCTTATAACCATTATAATAGTAGTTTTATAGAGTTCTCTTAGGTTATTCATCAGCGACAAAAAATTTATGCGGCTATTTCTATCCAAACCCGCTGTGGGCTCATCCAAAAGGAGAATTTTCGCATCCATAGCCCAAGAGCGCGCAACTGCAACTCGCTTTCGCATTCCAAGAGAGAGCGTGTAAGGATAGTCATTTGCAAAATCGTTAGCGAGCATTAGCAGGAGAGCACGGTTCACCTTTTGCTCAATCTCCTCATTCGTTCCCATATTGTGATAAAGTAGTGGGATAGCTATATTTTCTCTTACGGTTAAATCGGAAATCAAAGCGCTGTTTTGAAAAACAAAACCAATGCCTTTTTGCGCCATTGAAAGAGCTGTCCATTCATCTGTCTTAACGGGTTCGCCAAAAAGCGAAATCTCTCCCTCCGAAGCTTTTTCCAAACCGGCTATCAAACGCAAAAGTGAACTTTTGCCCGCGCCAGATTTTCCAGAAATGCAAAGCATCTCGCCTCTTTCAAGAGACATGTTTACGCCGTCCAGAATATTGACATACGTTGGCAAAAATACAGTATTTGCCAATCTCGTTTCACTAAGTGTTTTGCTCAAGACACTTGAAAGCAATCTGCCTGTGACCTTTGGCAATTCGGATTTTATAAACGTTTTAAGGCTAAATTTCAGGTTTTTTATAGAAATGCTTTCCATTATCTTTTTTTCTTTTTGATAGGTCTAGGTTGCCTGCGATGAACTTCCATTATCAATTCTCTAATTTCTCTTAAAAATTCATCTGCTATTTCCAAGGTTTCTGGAGTAGCTATTTCCAGAGCATCCCATATATACCCGTAAACTATGAACAAATTTTGAGCTTCATCATATTGCAAATCCAAACTGGATTGCAAATACGCAACTATATTTTGCATTTGGTTTCGCTTTTTCAAATCACCCGTCCGAACCGCATTCATAAGGAGCATGGCTTTTTCCAAAAGCATCTGGTGAGATTTTAATCTGCCAGCAGTGTATGCAGCACCATAAGCATAAAGACGAACCGCTTCTTTTTTCCTCCAATTATTATTATCTGAATCAGGATTGCTCTCCACCTAATTACCTAGCAATGCTAACATTGAATTTCTAGAAACATCCTGGAAATTGCGCAGAGCCATAATTCCGCTTTGGTTTAGAATATCATCCCTAGCTTTGTCCATAGATGCTTTGACAAAATCCAAATCCTCTATTAGAGAAAGAGCGACGTTTGTGTTGATATTCATGTTTTCGTTATTATTGTTGGTGTATTCCAGGCGGTTGTATTGTACGCCAAAATTGACTCTCGTAGCGTTGACAGTTTCGTTGGCTTTGCTTATTCCATCTATAGCAGCAACCGCACCGTCTCTGGAAGATATATCCATATCCATAATTCCAAGAGCCTCTGGGCGTAGGTCGGATTTAGTGGCGTCTATTACATTAGGACCGCCTGCGTTAGGACCAACCTGAAATTTGCCGGTACCATCGCTTAAAGGACTTTGACCGGATAGCAAATCCTGTGTGTTGAACTGAGTGGCTTTTGTTTGCCTATCAATTTCTTTCTTTAATTGCTGGAACTCTCCGTTCAGGGCTTTGCGGTCGCTATCGGTTAAAGTATCATTGGATGCCTGGATGCTCAACTCGCGCATACGCCCAAGCATATCGGTGATGCCCTGCGTTGCGCCTTCGCCAATATTCATTGCGCTCATGGAATCGCCAATATTTATGGAATCTGCCTTGTAACCTCTGGACATAGATTCCAAGGTTTTTGCAATGGCAAGGCCGGCGGCATCATCTTGCGCACGGTTAATCCTCTTTCCAGTTCCCATTTTTTCATGGATTTTGGAAAGGGCTTTTTGCCTTTCAGCAATCTGGTGAGTTATGTTCAACCCGGCGGCTTTATCAACTTGCATTACCATAGAAACCTCCTATCAAGCATTAACATCAACTTCCTGAACGCCTTTAACTTCTTCTTCGTTATTGGCAACGCCCGGCTTCATGGCGTTATCTTTCTCATATTGTTTAGCGATTGCGTCTTCATCTTCAGGCTTTTCCTTAGATTTAATATCCTTAGAAACGCCTTTTGCTGGCTCTGTATTGCTACGTACCGACTGGCTACTGGAGTCACCGGAAATAGATGTTATAGGCATAAAAACACTCCTTTTGCAGGTTATTTTAACCCGCAACAACGTTAATATACAATTATCCTATATCGTTTATCGGCAGAAAATAGGAAAACTTTAGTGATATCTCCATCCAACAGCAATTTCTACCCCTTTTCTATAACAATTTTATGAATTTCCCCATTCAAGCGCTCAATGGACACGATTTTATCGCCGTTTTCTTCTACGGCACGCGGCACGTTTCTCAGAGCTTCTTCACCGCATAAAAGCACTTCCAGTGTCTCGCCTTTGGAAAGCCCGTGCAAAGCGACCTTTGTTTTTATAAAAGTCATGGGGCAAGTTTCGGCGGTGATGTCTAGCATTTCAATTCATCCATAATTATCTGCGCAAGCGGTTCTATTATCTTTGGACTGAAATCAAATTTTATCCCAGCGGTGGCAAAAATTTCGGATAGACTTTTGGAATTGCCCAGTTTTTCGGCTTTGATTAGGTTTTGCACGGCGAGATTGGGGTCTTTTTTTGCATTGGCGTAAATTTGGAGAGCGCCGAGTTGTGCAATTCCGTATTCCACATAATAAAAAGGACATTCAAAGAGATGCAGTTGTTTTTGCCATAAATAGGAACGGGCTTTTTCCAAACCTGTCCAGTCTATGCCGCTGTTGAAACGCTCTTGCAAAGCGAACCATATTTCTTTTCTGTCCTTTGCCGTATGATTTGGGCGGGTGTAAAGCTCGTGCTGGAATGCGTCTATAATCGCAACCCAGGGGAAGAGCGAGATTACGTCTTGCAAAGCATCTGTGCGGCTGCGGCGTGAGTCCGCTTCCGAGTAAAAATCCGATAAATCTTCTGAACCCAAAAGCTCCAAGCTCATGCTTGCAACCTCCGCAAACTCAGAGGGGGTTTCCCTGAAAGCAAAAAGCTCTTGCTCCGCCATTGCAAACTGGTGAAATGCGTGTCCGCTTTCGTGCAAAAGGGTATAGACATCTTGGTTTGTGCCCGCGGCGTTCATAAAAATAAAGGGAACCCTCGTTTTGTCAAAAGTTATCTGATAACCACCCGGAGCCTTTCCCAATCGGCTGTCTGCATCTATTAAATTTTCCCTTTGCAAAATTCCATACCATTCTTTCCACTGCGGATTAAGGCGACTGAATAAACTCCCGCATTTTGAAATTAATTCTGCGCCGTCTTTAAACGGTTTTAACGCTGGTCTTCCTTCCGGGTCACAAATTAAATCCCAAGGGCGGAGTTTGGGAAGCCCCATTTTCTTTGCCCTGCCCTGCAAAATTTCCCTTTGGAGCGGCAGGATTATTTTTTCTATGGATTCATGGAAATCCTTGCAATGCTGCGGCGTATAATCAAAACGATGTTTGGCTTTGAAAATGTAATCCAGATAATTTTCATAGCCAGAATTTTTCGCTATTTGAATTCTCAGGGAAAAGAGTCTATCAAAAGCAGCATCCAAAGCCTCGGAATCTTGCAGGCGACGTTCCGTGAGCAAACGCCATGCTTCTTCGCGTTCTTCGCGGTTTGGAGTTTGCAGATATGGGTTCATTTGCTGCATGGTTTTGGTTTCGCCTTTGTATTGAACGCTCATAGCCCCTGTTATTTTTTGATATTTTTGAATTTCCAAATTGAGCTCTGTTTCCAGAGGAATGTTTTTTTCGTTGAAAAGTTCCAAATCCGTGCGTACCGCTCTGAACCAATTTCCAAATTCGCCTTCCAAATCGTTTAAATTTTTATGCTCAATCATTTTTTTCTGCAATTTTTCCGTTTCTTCCAAGATTATAGGCTCTATGTTGGAAACGAAAAACTCATAGTTATCTGCTGCTTCTTTGTTTTTTGTATCGCAGGTCATAGCAACATAACAGCGGGCACTTTCTTCCGCCAAAACGGAGGAAAGCTCGCTCCAATCTAAAATCCATTTTCGCAGGTTTTCGGAGCCGGATATTTCCCTTTGCTCCAATTGTTTAAACATGGCTTTCGTTTTTTCAGCATCATAAGCCATGAATTTATGTATTCCTTTTTTTCTCTCGTAGTTTTTTTGCCAAATCACGCAAATCCAAAATCTTCTCTTCTTTGTGATATTGCACGGCTTGTTTGTTTTCAATGGCAATTTTTCTATAAACTTCATCCCTGTGAACGGTTATGTTTCTAGGCGCATCTATGCCGATTTTAACGAGACCCTTATTGATGTCCATATCGGTTATTAAAATTTTTATGTTATCGCCAATTTGGATGTTTTGGCCGATTTTGCGTGAAAGTACTAACATGCCGTTTCCTCCGCAAATATAGGTTCATTATTTGAATACACTCCATCATCCAACATTACTTGAACCGCTTTATGTTCGCTTGTGTTGAACATTAAAGGTGCGGCTAAGTTTGCGGTTGATTCCTCATAATTTTCTTTTAGCGTAACTATAACCAGAAGGCGTAAATCATCTGCTTTGCTAATGCCTTTGCGAATGCCAATTGACTTGCCATGTTCTTCTGTTAGGCGAGGTGCATAGTCGGGTCTAAAAAGCATGGGATTGACAACTATAAAACTCACATCCGGGTCTTCTACGCTAATCAGCCATTCAAGTGGCATAATGGTATTGTCATGTTCTAGGCGAAACTTTCGCAGTCCGGGGAAACCGGGGAAACCGGATTCAAAAATAAAACTTCTGCTTGGGTCCATGACTTTAATGTAGAAAAGTAAAGGCTGAATACGGACAGCCCTACGTGGCTACCTAGGGCTATAGCTAGTTAATATATGTGTAAATGGTAGTGCCCGGTACTCCTGCACAATCGCCGTCTACGTTGGTCTCGCCCAATACTGACGTACGCTTGGTTGGAAATCCGGCACTATCATATTCGTATTTATGCTCAAGTTCGGAACGACTATCTCCTCCGCAAGCATTTGCAACGATGTTATTATTGCTTGCGTAGTAAGCTTCTAATAAATACTGCAATAGCCATTTCGGGGAGCTGCAGTTGGAAAACGGCGATTTATTGCTGCCGTATTTATAATCGCTGAAACTACCAAAATAATACTCGCAATCACCGCCATTATTAGTTGTTCCAATTAGGTTGCCATTCTCATATTGATATTGCTCAAGATAGGTAACCATTTTTACGTTGCCATCACTATCTTCATCACCACACCCACTCGCATCGCCTCTTTTGCGGCTGAGAATATATCCATTTTTGTCTATGCTCAATGTGTCCGAGTCTACGATTATGGTATTGCCTTTTATAACAAACTTTTTAGTGCCTACAGTTATAGAATTATCGGCATAAGTAATAGTTTCATCGTCTATTTTGACGAGACGATTTTGCTTGTCGTACTCAAACTTATTTCGTCTCTCCCAGTATTCATTGGTTTCGGCGATGCTTTCGAGCAACTTTACTCTCGCTTGTCCGGTTGTGGTTTTCGCCGCTTCTTTTTCCTCGCAAGCGTTGAGTGTGAGTGTTATGGCAAGCCCTAAGGTTGCCGTGAGCGCGAACTTTGTCAGTTGCTTTTTCATTGTGTTACCTCTTTGGGTTGATTGGTGAAAATATAGTTAATCCTTGATGCAACGGACGGAGTAGCCTGTTACCTTGTCACTATTGCTCCCTTTTTCTATATAGAAGTCATTGTTTATACGCCATTCGTAGGCGATATCGGAACCGTCCGTCTCGTACTCCGTGGATGTCCACCAGTTGCCAACGATGCCGTCATAGTCGAAAGTGCGGTCGCAGTTGTTGCAGTGCTCGCCGCCGGGCAAAGCCGAAAAACCGAAATCATCCGTACCGTTGCCGCTGTTCCCGCTGTTCTGAGCCTTCCACCCGCTCTTTGATTTCAACTTCGTAACCTCATAACAGCCATAACAATCTTCATTTGATATATCGCCACCTATAGCAATTGCCAAATTCTCCCATTCTTGTTGAGACGGCAATTTCCATCCGTTGGGACAGACTTTCATAGCTGTCTCCCAATTGTAAAGTCTGCCATACTTCGCACAGTTGGATTCCTTATCATCGTAACACAACCCGCCTTTTGCGTAATTCATGTTCTCCGCCATCCAAGTTTCTCCATCCGGCATTATTACAGTCTTGTACTTTTTCCCGTCTCTGCTGTCGGTTAAAGTACCTACTTCGCCAACCTTTGCCGCTGGTTTTGCGGTTGGTGTTTCGGCTGTGGTTTGTTTTTTCTCTTTTTCCTCGCAGGCAAAGAGGGTGAGTGTTATGGCAAGCCCTAAGGTTGCCGTGAGTGCGAACTTTGTCAGTTTGCTGTTCATTGTTTTGTTCTCCTTTGTTTATTGAACCGTAAAATCTATAAATGTTTGAATATCTCCCTCAGCAATAGTTGCAACTCTCCACTCGTCATTGTCTTTGGTTTTCACCACAATACGCAGTTTGTATTGTCCGGGGGCTACGGTGCTTGGGACTTTGTATGTTGCTGTCCTACTGGTACCGCTATTTGCGTTTAGGGATATTTCCCATGTGTTCAAAATCGCTACTATATTGTTGTCGTAATCCATTAAGGCTACGCCCGCTGTGGCAGAGAAAGTTTCTGATGATACATTTTTCAATGAGCTGCTAACTTTGAATCCCTCGTTTCTGGATGCGGTGGTTTTTTCGGATTCTAATTTTCCAAGCCATAAACCGTAACCGCCACCTTTTACTCCTGTTTCGGTTCCTGCGGTTACGGTGAAAGGAATACTTTTTGGAACATTTGGCAAAGAATGTGCAACGATTTTCCATTCCCCATCGTTCATTTTGGTGACAATTCTTAAATTGTATTGCCCTGCGTTTACGCTATATGGTACAGAAAATTTTATTGTTGAAGTGCGCGAGTTAGCAGGGTTCATAGAATTGTAATTTATCGTTCCTATAACTGCCACAATGTTTCCGCTGTTATTTACCAACGCCACCCCTGTCTGACCGCCCGGGAAAAAGCCTGAGTTCTTTATTTTGGCAGTAACGGTAACCCCATCACTTTGAGATACCGTTGTTTTGCTTACTGTAAAGCTGTCTAATGCCATTTCGTTGCTGCCAATGCTGCCTGCATCGGGTTTGATATTGATATATATTTGATTGTTATAATTGTAACGTCTTCCTTCTCCAAAATTTATATCATTAAGAGAATACCACCCGTCATACGAACCGCGCCACCCAACATTGATATGAAATTTGCCAGAGTTATCATAACCGTCCACAATAAAGGCGTGACTACTCTCAACACTATAATCTGCTTCATCATCGTTCGCCACAGAGTTACCGTAATAGAATACCGGAAGCCCTAAATCCAACTGTTGCCGTATTACTGTCTCCCATTCGGCATCGCTGTAATATGAACGGTAGAGACTTTGAAGGCTTTTGTCATATCCAAAATTGTTGACCATTGCAAGAAGTATCGATGATATGCCCCTTGCCAAACCGAAATGGTACATCAGTGTGGCTATGGCATTGCGTTGCTGCTCATTGCCGGGGTTTCTGCTGGTATATTCATTTAGCATATTATCCCAGTCGTACGCTACATCCAAACTTGTGAGCGGTACAGAGACACTGGGGTATGTGTGGCTGGTAGGACCGACTACTGAGCTTTCTCCCTTTCCACGTGCTGGATATTTGTGAAATGCCATTATCTGTACCGTGGCAGTAGTTCCGCAATCGGTAACTTTGCGTGAACCATTCACCATAGGGAATAAATCATTGTATGGGCTGCTTTGTCCCCACTTTGTTTGCAGTAGCGGTGCAACAATGGTACCAGGGTGGCTGTCGCTGCTCGTGTTTGCAATGGGCGAGCTGGAACTGCTGCTGAATAGCTCTTCATCTTCTGCGCTGTATTCCCAGCCATGCTTACCGCAGGAAACGGCGAATATGAGGGCAAGCCCTAATGTTGCCTTGAGCGCGAGTTTGGGGAGTTTGCTGTTCATTGGGTTACCTCTGTTTTGAATGATTTAATTTAGAAATTTGCGGTTATTTGTCATTTTGCGTCTCCTGCGGTTGAGTAGGGGCGTATGATTACGTCCTGTGTATGGTTGTTTAAAATGTTATTCGTAATGTCCTTTGCAAGATATTATCTCGAGATCACGGTTTTCATTGCCGGTATAAACCAGTCTGTTGGAATCATCTATTTTTCTACTGAACCCCTTTCTATGTTTCAAAGGTTCTGGCTTGCCTATACCTGCCGCTAAGCCGTTTCTTTGAATATCGCGTATAAGTTCGTTTATTTTTTTGAGAGTTTTTCTATCCTCGCTTTGCCATTCAAAATACTCTCGTAGAGCTTGCTCCGAAAAAACAACTTTCATTTAGCCATAGCCTCTAGCTCTTCTATATCAAATGTAACAGTTTTTCCCTCTTCGATTTCTCGAAACGACCGTTCCAGCTTTGCCAAATACTCTGCGTTGCGTTTTGCTTTTAACATTTCTTTGTAGTCTTCTTCTGGCAAAATAACAATATTCTTTTGCTGGAATGCACACCGTGCTTTCTCAATAAAACCAGCCGTAAGGTTTCCAGACGGAATTGAAATTGCCATGCTCATAATAAACTCCTATTTATAATATACAATTTAGTTAATCCTTGATGCAACGAACACTGTACAATTCTTTGCCGCTTCCGCCGCTGTAACCGACACCATCCTCGTTGTAGTGGTTAATATTCCGGTGGTATTCGTCCGAGCTATTCCACCAGCAGCCGTAGCTGCCGTCACCGCCGAAATCGCCAGCGCTATCGTAACCGCACCCGACATCGAACTTGTAATTGCCGAAACCGCCTGGTAGAGCAAAAAAACCGAACTTGTCTGTGCCGTTGCGATTGTTATCCCAGCCGCTCTCTGCTTTTAAGTATTTCCCAGCCGTTTTGCTTTCGTAAGGACTTTCCGTTCCGCTTGTGCCATCCACATAACGTAACAACTTATCCCATTCCTTATTGCTCGGCAAATGCCAACCTTTTGGGCAAGCTTCCTTAGCCGTTTCCCACTCGTAAAGACGACCGTACTTGTCACAATTTACAGTATTTTTATCTTCAAGAGAATAGGATGTGTATCCAGAACATGTTTCTGCTTCTCCATCTTCAGAGTCATATACTTCTAATTGTTTTTTTTCTTCAAGGACTGTTCCACCGCATTTGCTGCCATCTGCATTATAATTCAAATTCTCCGCCATCCAAACCTGCTCGCCGATTTTGACGGTTTTGTAGGTTTTGTTGTCACGAGTGTCGGTGAAAGTGCTACCGCCACCCTTTTCCTCGCAAGCGGTGAATGTGAGGGTTATGGCAAGCCCTAATGTTGCCGTGAGGGCGAGTTTAGCGAGTTTGCTGTTCATTGGGTTTGCTCCTTAGTTCTGTACGCAACGGACACTGAATAGGTAGCTCTTATCGCCTCCGCTGAAGAAGTAGCCGGAGCACTTGCAGCTGTAATCCATGAATCGGTAGTAGGCGTAGTTGGCATTGAACTCCGAGTTACTCCACCAGCCGCCGTGCACGCCGCCACCGTCGAAATAGCCATCGGAAGGAGAGTAGCCGCCGACATCGACGAAAATGCCATTGGAATTGCCGTAGCCGCCCGGCAGGGCGGAAAAGCCGTAATCATTCGTGCCTCTATCTTCTCCATTGGAAGATTCAGTCCAACCGCTAGTAGATTTAAGATACTTGCCTGCTGTTTCATTACCGCCAACCGCTACCATCAGTACTTCCCACTCCGCATTGCTAGGCAAATGCCATTCGCTTGGGCAAGATTTCTTAGCCGTTTCCCAGTCATAAAGTCGCCCATATTTCTTGCAGTTATCAGGCTTGTTGTCATAGCACTTCTAAGGAAATTTTTACCTCCCTTATCGCTAGTAGTTGGCTCTCCTGGCGGTAAGGGAATTTAACCAGAGCCAACGTAGGAGAGCCAATTATGAGCAACAATAATGCTTCATGGGAATTATCCCTATCGGGGACCAGAAAAGCCAAACCCACCAAAAATCAATGCCATGCTTGCGGTTGCAAAGTAACAGAGTTCCACAGTAGTTTCGGCGTAAATGGCAAGGAAGTCACTTTTTGCAAGCGGTGTACCTGCATAGTTCTCAAAAGACTTTCGAATTCTGCCAAAAGGAAAACGACTAATGTCATCAAACAATAAAGAATACCAAAAAACATATATGCGTAAGCGAAGGCAATCAAAGACTTTGCAAAAAATCATAAATTCTTTACGCGAACACGTAAAGGAATATGTTGAAACTTTACGTGAACGCGTAAAGGATGGGAAGGCGGAACCTTTACGCGAATGCGTAAAGGAATTCATAGAACCTTTACAGGAATGCGTAAAGGAACTGCAAAAACCTTTACGCGAATGTGTAAAGGAATTGCCGGGCGAAAACGGCGAAATTCGCTCAAAAACGGCGATTTTGCCCGAAAATGGCGGAATTTTTAACGCAAGTCCCGTACTTGTGGGGGGAAGGGGGGACGTTTTTTTAAATAATAATACAAATAAATCCAATAATAGTATTATCAGTACTTTAACCCACGTTGAGGTTAAACGTGGGTTGGGTACAAAAGAAAAAACGTACAAAAAAGAAAAAAACTTTTCTACAAAAAATATAAAAATATATGCACCGGATTTTGAAATTTTTTACAAAACCTATCCCAACAAAAATGGCAAAGACTCGGCTTCTAAATACTGGGAGCGCTTCCGCAAAGCTGGCTCTCTGCCCGATTTAGTCTATCTACTTGCCTGCGTGGATATTTTTAAGAGAAGCGGCCAATGGCAGAGAGACGATGGCTGCTATATTCCGATGTGCAGCTCCTGGGTTTATAAGCGCCGGTGGGTAGACATACCAGAGGAGAGAGTAAAAGCCTACATTGAGCAAAATAAGGCCTGGCAAGCCCGCAAGGAGGAAGAAGCTGCCAAAGCAGAGGAAAAGGCTAGGGAAAGAGAAAAGAAAGAGGTCGCGGAACACGCGGAGTACACTCGCAAAAAAGCGGAGAGCCTTGAAAAACTAAAAAGCCTTGCACTTCCGGCCACAAACGAATGGCGTATGTGGGATGCCAATAAGAAGCACAATTTTTGCATGTCGCTTCACCAGATGGCAGACTACATAACGATTTATGACATAAATGAAGAAATTGAAAGGAGAGAAAAACTCAAAGCAGAGCAACCCGCAGCGGATGCGGACAGGAGGGCCGGATAATGGCAATCGCAGAAAATTCCGAAGACATCTTAGCTCATGCAATAGAACGGGCGGAGAGGAAAAAGGTTAGGCAAAAGGAATATTATAAAAAGAACAAAAAAAAGTTCAGCGAGTATCAAAAAAAATACTACAGGGAACACATAGTATATTATACAAACTATAACAAGAAATACAGGCCGGCAAACAAAAAGAAATTCAGGGAATACATGAGGGCACGCAGAAATAAGGAGAAATTTAAAAATCAATTTGAATTGCCATTATCATTTGCAAAGGAGGCGTAAGTGTTAAAGTTCCCTAAGAAACACAAGGAGTTTATGGCACGGGTAAGACCCCTGTTGCAAGAATCTTTATTACTTGCAGAGAACGATACCGAACCTGATTACCACTTGACTAATTGGTATGGTCGCATACAATCTAATTGCATAGAGGTTCAGTCTCTCGTTAAAAAGCTAAGTGAAGATTTCATCAAGATGCAGTTTACGAGGTTTCGCAAAGGAGGCGTGAAATGAGGCATAGATTCAAAATCAAAAACGTGAAAACAGTCGTGGACTATTACGTCTGCGATTTTTCCGATGAGGAGTTCGAGAGCTGCACCTTGCAAGAAGTGCCGGGCTGCCTGACGGAGGAAGAGCTGGCCGAATGGCTGCAAGGGAAACTAGACAAATGGAGCAGAACCGAAGACGGCAACGGGTACGCTTTGGAAAAAGTTTTAGAAAAACTTTCGCATCCGGGGCCGCTGGACTGCTGCGTGGCCGTGGATTTTTATGTGGAGTGTTTATGAGCTGGAAAAGGAATTGCCTTAATTGCGCATATTGCGAGAAGCTGCCGAACCTGTTTAATGAGAAGCGGTATAAATGCAATTACTGGAACAAAGACGGCATCTATGATTTGGGGGTCTGCGGAAAGTTTGAAAGGAAAGGCGAGTATGAATAAAACGAAACCAAAGAAAGACTTTATAGATAGCTTATTATCACTTATGAAAAGAGTGAATGATATTGTTTTTGAGCATAGCTATAAAATAGCAGCATTAGAAGAGAGAATCAAAGCAATGGAGGAAAGATGGGACATAAAAAGAAACGAAGTAGCTGAAAAATTTATTAAAAAACATAGTAAGGAGGCGTAAAATGGTAATGATAAGCAACCACGACATCACTATACATTTGGAAAGCAAAGAAGCTGACACTTTGCTTGCAGTACTTGATAAACAAAGTGGCTTGCTTGGCGAGGAAAATCATCTCGTAAACAGGTTAAAGGATTCTATTAGACGGCATCTAAATTGGCCAACGGAGGAAAATGACAAAGAAAAAATTTTTTGAAATCGCTAGAACGGGAATAGACCCAGCTACGATAACTATTTACGCTGACCCTTTTCCTATGAAGTATAAATTTATCGTATCTATAACCTGGTGTGGGTTATTTGGCGACAGGTTGCATGGAACCAATTCCAAAGAGAATTCTGAGAAAATGCAAGCAAAATATAATCGCTGGCTTGCGGAGTTTCAAAAGAAGCATTTAAATGACTTGGCGAAAAAATGCGCTTTTTGCGGGAAACCTAGACATGATGACATGTTTTTTTGTAAAATGCAGAATTTAAGATGGTGCCTAACTTGCTTTAAAGAAGTTGGTGGCTGCGACACTTGCAGCTGCAAAAGCTGCAAAGTTGGAGAGGCGCATAATGCGTAGAAGCAATTTAATGATGCTAAAGCCTGTTCCTAATTTTAGCGACTATATTGCCTACATTTATGTATTTAGTTAGCCCCAATTTCTCAGCTATCCCAAAGATTTTTTGCCTTTCGTCTATGACTAGCGACAGCCCATCCTCCGCGCTCCCGGCACCAAGCTCGGCCAAGTACTCATAATCCTCTATTGAGGCCTCTATAATCTTGTTTTCGTTCATTTTTTGTCACTCTTTTTATTGCTTTTTGAAGCCATGTAAAGCCCGATTCCCGCCATGGCCAAAAGCCCTATAATCAGCCCTGCGTTGCTGCAGTTGCCGCTTCCGGTTTCCGTGCCTTGCCCGGTTGCGGGTGCGGTTGCAGGTGGCGTGAAGTAAAACTGGACGGGCGTGTCTTGCTCATTCGCCGCTTCATATAAATCGTACGCTTTTTCGTCTAAATTCAAGCGGGCTTTTGTTGCCGAGTTGCTAGCATCGCGAAATATAAATTGGTAAAAATCTTCGTTCCCGTCAAAACTCCAGAATTCAGAGCTTTCGCTTCTGAATATGACTTTTGTTCCTTTCTTGAATTCCCAGACTTGTTCCGCAGGGTAAAAGGTGAATATGGCTGTTTCTGAAGGTTTATAGGCTAACCACTTTCCGTTGCTTAGAAGCTCCACGAATACTATGTATCTTTGCTCAGGCATTATTTTTCTCCCAATACGAGGGGTCTAAATATATGCTTTTGTCAATTTTAAAATTATTTTTTTTGGAAAAGTCAATGTGAACAGGTTCCCTCGTGAATATATTGAACCGCATGAACTTTTTGCTGTGGCTTGGCTCCGCATAGTTTACCCATGAATTTCCTGTATTCGCAGCCCAGCCGCTCCCAAAGCTGTTGAAAGCCAGTTCAGTCAGCGTTTGGCCAGTTCTCAAATAAAACCGTCCATCCGTTCTTTCAATCGAGAAATTTGCGATGTCCCCTGATTCAAAGAAATCGATTTTTTTAGTTTTGGCGTCAAAATATCTCACTAGAAGCCTTGCCGGTATTGGCTTGGCTTCTTCGCTTTCGCCCTCTGCGCTTGTTTTGAAGATATTCGTTTTGCTAATATCCGGTATTGGCCGGCCTGTACCTGCAAAAACTAGCCGCTTCCGCTTCCCTCCCATTTTTCCCGGTTTGGATTTTTGTATATTGTTGGTGGCGGAACCTGTACCCTTTCCCGTTTCGGACGTTCTGTCAGGGGTTAGCTCATCTGTCAGTAGGGCAAGGGTTCCGTCCTTGTTTTTTCCAGAATACATTGTCTGCACTATAAGGTCGCTGTGCCTGTCCGACACATAAGATACCACAGTCGTCCGGCCGTTAATCGTTTTCACAAAGTGAATGACAGGCTTCCCTTTGCGTAGCTTGCTGGATAGAGCGATTCTGTCGGGGTTTTGGATTATTTTCGGGATGCTTGCTATATCGGCTTCCGTTATGGCTCTATGCCCTCGCGGGGCTTCCTTAGCTTCTTTGCCGTGGCTTATGAAAATCTTTCTTATCTCATCTTCGGAAATTGAAACATTGTAGCCCTTGACCTCCGCTCCGGTGTCTTTTTTTATCCTCGCGGCCAAATCTTCCGGTATAGTCCCGAAATACATTTTTTTGCTTTGGGGCTTGCTGTTTTTGTTTGCCCTGGCGTGCCTGATGAAATCGAGCAGCTGGCTTTCGCTCTCGTAAATTATTATTCTTTTGCTCTGCGCCCAGTTCTTGCGCTGATGCTCAGTGTATTTCCCTAGCGTGTACATATATCCTCCTGCCTCTTTTTATCCTTCGATGCAAATCTCCATACCAGTGCCATCGCCAGAATCGTTGCCGCAATTATCAAAATCCACTTTATTTCCTGCAAAACGGATTTGCCCGCTTCTCCGCCGGCTTTCACTGTTTCCGCCATTCCAGGTGTTTCCTCGTCTGTTTTGGCCGTGTTGCTGTTTTTAAATTCGTTGGCATCTTTTCCCTGCTCGATTTCTGCTCTCGTGTTTTGCTTGACGCCGTAGAACTTTACCCTGGCCGGCGCAGAAGGAGACACAAGCAAGCCGTCTCCCCCTGCGCCGCCATCGGGCTTATGCTCGAAAACGATGCTGTCTATCGCGAGGTTTTGTAAAACATTAACAAAGCTATGCTCCCGCGCCGCTCTTTGTTCGGTCGTCGCGGAAAATTCCGCGGTCTTTGTTTTCGCGCATCCACCGGAACCGAATGCGGCTGCCAAGATGCAGGCAGCAAACCAAAAATTGATTGGCAGGCTAACTTTATCCATTTCTCACGCCTTTTGATTCGTAATGCACTTTCTGCAAAGTAAGCAGCTCTTTTATGGTCAACTGTATTTCCTTCAGTTCTTTATTGATTGCCTCTATGTTTTTCGTAATGGTTTCAAGTCCCTTGACGCTTGTTTCTAGCGATGATATTCTCCCGTTAAGTTCGCCATGCTTATCTTTCAAGCTGTCGGTGTATGAAAACAATTTATTGAATTTGGCATCAGTTCGCTCTAAAATCTCATCCTGACGTTTCCCTTTTCTCCCGTCCTTGAATTCTTTCAGGATTACCGCAGCCATTGCGGTCAGCGCAGTGACAAGCGCGTATATATTGTTTATTCCTTGCGATGCTTCCGTGTTGTGCGCGACTGCTTCTAGATTTTGTGTGAATTCGCTTTTAGTCTGGTTTGCATGGGCAGGATATGGCTGCTCCGCATAGTTTTCCCCGTACGACAATTTAGCGAGGAGCAAAATCATTACCATGCAGAAGACGCAAGTTGCAACAACGGTAGCCGTTATTGCCCTGAGCGTTTTCAAATGCCTATCATCTTTTTCGGACTGCTCCATGCTTGCCTCCTATGCCTTTATGAACTGTCCGCTGGGGACGGGCGTGAAACTTTTTCCGTTGTCCATGCTGACTGCGATTAAATTGATGCTGTTGCTACTTCTTTTCGCCAGTTGCTCCGGCGTCAGGAAAAGCCGCGGGTCATTAGCCAGATGAACCCAGTACGATGTTCCTCCGTTTGCCGTTTCAAGAAGAATCTGTCCGGTTTTTATTCTCCCTTCGTATTTCAGTTTTAGAATCGCATTGAACAGAGCTTTTGTGTCAAGTTTCGATGATTGTATATCCACCGCACCCACGCTGAGTGGCGAGGCGGGGTTGAGGTCGTAGAAATGGTCGCTCGTTGCGCTGGGGTTCGCACCCTCTGCTGCCATTTGCGCTGCGCTCTGCGCCGTCCGCATACCTGATGTTATGGAAATTGGGACACCTACATACGCTCTGATAATCTCAAGCGTTCCTGCCATCGCGCCCACCATCTGCAAAGTGCGCGTTGATACATCGTTGGGCATAAGCCCCGTTCTTCCCTGGAACTCTCGCCAAGAAAAATTTTCAGTTATCTGCATGTCTTCCCCCTGCGTTAAATCCAGATACAAATTTTTTGCTTTCCTGCGGTTTATGTATATCAACGCGCCGATTGCCAATATCAAATAAGTGGTTGACTTCATACATATTATCTCCTTGCCATGCTTTTATAAACGAAGAACCCCGCTATCGCCAATGCGGGTAGCAAGAATTTTCCGGAGTTTCCTATGCTTGGTATGCTTGGCATAGCCTCAGCGGCTTTTTCCAGCGCGGCTTTCCCGCTCGCGTTCTCGGTCATCCATTGCTGGCTGTATTCGTTGACGAATTCCGTTTCCTTCCCGTTATATATTTTCCGCTGTATGGCGTTGCGCATTGTTTGGATGAAATTCTGCGTTTCCGCGTTCTTCAGGGCTTTCATTCCCTTTTCCGTTTCCCACGCAGTCCGTATGAGCAAATTGAATGCGTAGTAGATTACGTCGAATGTCGGCTTGGGGTTGTTGACTTTGTATGTGTCCCACACTTTTTGAATCGCTAGTTCGTTGGTGTTTGCGTAGTCCGAATACGCCAACTCGCCCGCCGCTCTCATTGAGACCACCCCCGCTATGAACCATTCAAGGAATCCGTTAAAATGTTCGTCCGTGTGCTTTGGGTAATTTTCAAAATAGATTTGGCGTAGGAAATCGTACTCGTGTGGGTATTTTGCGTTCTTGACGCTCTTGACTATGTCCTCTATGTTACTGTCGCTGAACACGACATACACCGACGTTCCAACTGCGCCGCCACCCACGATAATACCCGCAACTATGGGAACTATTAAAGGTATTGCCATATTATTCACTCCTCGGTGCTGCCCCGCTGATGTGATTCATTTTCATGTTAAGTCTCCTCGTTGAATAGATGTTCGCTTGCGAAATAAGCCCAGAATGAAGGGCACAGTGAGCAATTAGAATTGCAAACCATTTCGCTTCTGTTGTAATCGTCCTTGTATATGTTCCCAACCACATCGGGCTTACCGTTGCATTTAATAATTGTGCCATCGGGTCTTATGGATACCATATCTGGTGCGGGATTGAGCTGCAAATGAGCGCCATGTTTGCCAAAAAGCGTATATTTCCCTGAGCATGGTGTTTTGACGTATGCTACTTGATTTTTGGTAGCCCAGATTTCAAAGTCTGCCATGTCATCATAAGCTCCGGCAATATAATTAATCGTTTTCGGGCAGGTTAATTTATCCAGCTGCTCTTTGAGCCATTCTTTGTTTGTGTATTCGTGGCAACCGAAGTCGTCAACCGTGCTTTGAACGCCTTTTTCTCGCATGAAGCAATATGCAAGTTGTGACGGGTGGTAACCTGCGATTACATAATCAACGCATTCATTTATATATTTGATTCTGTTTTTGTTCAGCAATTTTAAATTCGTGTATAAAACTATTTTAGAGTTGTTGTCTTTTTTATAGAAATTGAGGGAATCAAGAAAGCATTCAAAAGCGGGGTGGCACATCGGCTCGCCGCCTGTTAATGCCATGACTAGACCTTCTGGATGTTCGTGTTGCATTTGGTGAATGAATTTCAATATATCGGGGAGGGAGAGATATAGCCCGCCCCCTTCTGCGTTTCTGAATTTGTCATAGGCAACTCGTTTGGTATAGTCTTTCATTATGCAATACGGGCAGGCATTGACGCAAGCATTGGTGAGCGATATTTCTACGAGGGTTTTCATGGGTTTTGAAATCCTATGAGGTCAAACAATGGCTGGCCAGAACTATTCAATCCGCAAAATTGCAATGTAACAAAAGCGATGCATTTAAACATTGTTAGAGTTCTTTGATACCCATTTGGTGAAAAATCCTTTTCCATATATGTTAGGATATTCATGCTAGACGAATTTGGGTCTTTAACAAATCTAAATGTATATACTTTGCCTATATCAGCATTGGTAAATCCATAATTTGTTCCTGTTATAGTTCTCGAACTATTTTGTAATTCATTCATTGCGGAATTTTTATCAAACCAAGCTCCTGCCAAATTTTTTACTTCTTTTGGGTTAGCACCCAATACTGTTCCTGCTAACTGTGGAGTGCTTTTAAAAAATCCTTTTTCAGGTGAGTAATTAAATTTAACTCTTTGTTTTGCGTCAATAATTGTATCAAATGAACCCCCTATTTTAACCAAAACTTTTGTGTCATTTAGATTGACAACTTCAAACACAAAAGGTTCATCTAATGGGGAGTGGGTATTTCGGCTAAATACTTCAAAATCATATTCATTTAGACCATTTATTAAAAGCAATACAAAATAATTCCCATCAATAATACAGTCCGTATCTACTATATAAGGAGATGTTGATATTTCTTGAATTATTACGTCTGGTTCTTTTTTGCTAAGAATAGTAGATGGAATAATTGAACTACTATAATAACCTGAATCTCCGTAGATAGTAATTATAGCTATCTCTCCCCGCTTTAATTCAGCAATAGTATTATCATTAAAAATGATTTCAAATACAGTGTTGGGAATACCGACACTATTTTTTACAAATAGCGTCACTTTCTCTTGTGTCATAAGAGAAGGATTTAAGTTTTTCAATTCAAGAATCCAGTTAAAAGGAACATTAACTACGTCATAGAATATAAAACCAATAGGATAAATACCACGCTCACTGTTATAGTCATCAATGCACTTATACTCAAGTTTATTCGCCATCTTTTCATTTATCTTGGCATCTACATCCCCGCTGTAGAATAATTTAGATGACTGAATACCAAACTGCGGATGTCTATACACCACTATTGCAATTGTGTCTGGAGCCATGTCTAGGATTTTACTGTTGTGCGCTCTCACTTCAACATTAACCGTTCTCAAGTTCGAAATCAGCAATATACCGAACCCGACGTTTATGACTATTCCTGTTTTAAAGTTGATGCTTGGTTTATCCCCTATCAAAAGAAAAGAGAAGAAAGCTGTGTCCGCTCTGTCTATTTCTACTGTGTCTTTGGAAGTATTAAATGCTTCCAGATTAATCTGGGATTGTTTGTATGGCAGCATACCAGATTTTGACATTATTGTGCCATTGACATAAAAACTAAGGGTGTTTTTATAAACCATATTCGCGATGCCATCAACATAAAGAGTACCGTAAAAATCGGCCAAATTGACAAGGCAAAATTTATACCCGTTGGTGACAACTTTAAACGGATTAGCTATTGGTTCAACCAACATAATCAGCGAATCGCCTGTCAATTCATAGTCAGTATTTGATTTGTCCATTTTGACTATTTTGCTAGGCTTTATGTTTTTAATCGCATCCTCCAAATCCTTTATTTGGGCTTGCGCTCTATTCTGCTTCTCAACCAGCTCATCGTATCCCCACAGGCTCATAAGCCCATCCGCCTCTATATATATGTATCCGTTTGCGGCTCTGCCATGCACAATGCCATTGCTTCCATCATTCTCGCCTATCTGCACGTCGCCGAAGAATTTCGTTCCCTGCAACGTCCATCTGCCATCTGGTTCCGTCCCGCTCTGCCATAAATAAGTGTTGCCGTCAAACGAGTTCCGTATACATGTGCCGGTAACGATTGGGTTCACACCTTGCGAATGCGCGTAATCGGTCAAAGTTTGAATATCTGACGGTACGGTTAAATCCAACAGACGTCCAAAATCCGTTGCATTTAATAAATTTATCCCGCCCTGCAATGAATTCACTGATTGCTGCAATGCTTTAATTGCTGCGACCTGCGACTTGTTCATCAACCCCGTCTCGCTTTCCGTTGCGCTGTCAAGCTGAATGTCAATGACTTGTTCACTGCCCTCTGCTACCGCCGTGAATGAAATCGCGAAGCTATCACCCGTTGGCGTGAAACTCGCTCTCACGCTCTTCAGATAATCAACTATGGCGTTGTTTATCTGTATTTTTGTTTTGCCGTCTATCTCCGCTAAGGATATGTTTCCTCCCGCGACTAGAACATTCATCAATGACTGCACGAAGCTCCGCTTCGCCGATTCGGTGTAAATATCTCCTGCGCCTAGCGCCATGTTATCGCCTCCCGCTGTCGGCTGCTGAAATTTCAAGTTCTATGTTCAATGAAATAGGTCTTTGGTCCAAATACATGTCTATCTGCGCCACATCGTAGCGCAAATTTAAATCCTTGAATACGCAATACAGATTTTTATCCGGTGTGTTGTTGAAGGCAATGTCTCTATCAATCACCTGCCATTCGTCTATCTCCCTTATGTCTTTCCATACAAGAAACTTGAGAACCGCATCCGCATCCAGTGTTGCAATTCCCATTGAAAATGGATGGGTAACAGACTTGCGTAGCCCTGCCGCGTTGCCCACCGAAATCCTCAGCCGCTCGGCAACTATGTTGTCATTGGAGCTGAACGGCACTGGAGCGTCTGGAGCGTCATCGGAATAAAACGGCGAAACCTGATATTCGTTTGCGGTTGTAATCAGGTTGCCGGACAATGCCGTTACGCCGCTCTCACATTCAAGTAACCCGCCTAGCGTTTTATTGAAGAGAATTTTCCGCATTATTTTTTCCCCAGCGCTATTTGGAGGTATTCGAAGAAGAGCTTGAAATCCGGTTTGCTCAAAATCTGCATTAGGTATAGCGTCACCTCCTTTATTTCCTCTGGCTTCATGGATCCAGTCTCCTTGCGAAGTTTTTCCAGAACCGTTTTTTTGCTGAAGAATGCCACTGTTTTTATCGTACTGAAATTGTCGGCTATTTGGTCGGCTTTGGCTTGCAGTTCAGGAAGCATTTGGTCCTCCCGCGCCCATGCCCGGCGCCATCTGCTGCCCTATCTGCGGGGGTTGCTGTCCCCCGCCTGTCAATGCACTGAAAAAATTCACAACTTTGTTGACCAAATCATCTTCCGTCTCTCCCGATTCTGGTTCGCTTTCGCCTTCATCGTATTCCGGCTCGGCATCTTCACGCAATTCCTTAACCAGCGCAACCGTTTCGCGCAAATCGTCTATCTTGCTGCCCTTGCTCGCCATCAGCTCACGCACAAGCTCTATGTTTATATCCTGTTTCTCCGCAGGCTTGCTGGCGAATGCTTTCGCTATTTCCGCTATCGCCGTCTGCGAGTTGGCCATCAGCGTGGTCATCATCTGCATGGAACGCTGGCTCGCTTGCTCCTGACGCTCGTTGAACATAAGCATCATCTGCATGAGCGACGTCTCGCCATTCTGAGCGGCAGGCGCAGCGGGCTTGTCAAGGTATCTGTCGTAGGCTTTGTCCAGCTCAAACACACGGCTCCAGTTTTTAGGTTCGCCGCCAGGTAGCTCGTATCTAAGCGAAACCTTGTATTTTCCTCCGCCGTAAGTCTGGCCAATCTCCTCGGTATCTGGAACTTCTTTTACATCGGAGACGTCTGGGAACGAACATATCTGCGGCCAGCTTTTGGTGCCAGGGTTGAACTTCTTCACAGACACGTAGAAAGTCGCTTCGCTTTGCAAAGAGAAAAGATTTTTGAGTTGAGCCTCAAAATCAACCTCGTCAATTTCTTCCGCTTTTGGCGGTGGCAGTGGTGGAGTGAGAAGATTTTCCAAACCATCAGAATTTGCACCAGGCGCGCTGCTGTTGTTACTTGTCTTTGCCATGTCATGCCTCCTGTGGTGCCACCGGTGGCACCTTTTTCAAAATCGTTTTGCGCATCAGCATCATGAACAAATTACCTCCAATGTTAAAAAGCAAATCCTGCTCAAATTCCGGGTCATTTATTTTCATCAGCTTTGAGAGCACGTAGGGGCTTGCTACTATGGCCAGCCGCCTCGCTAAATCGCCGTTTGGCGAATTATTCAAGCCTTGCATCATCTTGACTAGCATTTTCTGCCTCCTTCTTTATCGGTTTTTTGTCGCTTGTCAAAACAAGCACGGCTGCCATGAACGCGATAGCCAGCCACAAAGGACCGTTGCGTTTCTTTTCGTCCGGGATTTCATCTTCCGCTACGGGTTCATCTTCAGGGACATCCAACGGGTCTTCTTGTGCGTTCTCGCGAAGATGGTAAACGGAATCCTCAGATATGATTGCATTGTACATACCTATCTGGTCGTCATCCATAAACATCGCAATAGGTTCATGGTCGTAGCCTACCTTTATATTGAGTTTCAACTGCTCTATATCGTTGCTATGGCCAGCATCATAGTTCATGTAAAAGTTCAGAGCCGCGTAACTGATGCGCCGCGCAAGCTCCATGTCATTGGATGACCGAAGCCACGAATTTATCTCGAATTTCAAATTGTCGTAACTGGGATTATTTAAAAGCCACGAATTTTCTTCGCTCGCGTTCTCGCTGAGAAAAAGCAGGGTGACAATATCGAACATGGAATTGCCGGAGCTTATCCACAACTGCAAAAGCAATGTCGCTGTATGCTCGCCAAGACCGTCAAACATTTCAAGCCAGAGATTGTCCAATATGTATCGGGCGGCAGCCCTTTCGCTACCGCAGTCCAGAATATCACTAGGGACATCCATTGAACTAAGCCCGAAGCGGGAGAACTCGCCATTTCCTTCAATGCGGTCGCCGAACTTGCGCATGTGGCAATCCACTATATCAAATCTATCTGCCATGCTCCCTCCCTTCGTATATCATACAATTCACAACTATCGCAACCTTTTTGCTACCAAGCCTTATCAGCTCATTCGTCTGCTCTAGAGAACCGTGGAGGTTGCCTATCAATTCGCAAGGCTCGCTTGAATGGGCATTTTGGAGAAAGCTCTCAACCTCGCTACGATGGATGTGGGAGCTGAACCCGAAGGGAAGTGCCATGAAACTCTGCTTCCTGCTGGTGCGCATGCTGAAACGAAAACGCTCGTGGATGGCACCAGCGAACACTTCCTCAGGCAGGGAGCTGTAGACGGATATTTCCGTCAGTTTGTACCAGCAGCGATTGACCAGCGGGTAGGCAGCTTGCTCGCCAGATGCGCAGTCATCGCCAGCATCGAAGCTGAATGCGCCGTCTTTAAGCTGAGACACGAACCGGAACGAGAAAGGCTTGGAAACCCAGTCATATTCTACAATCTCTATAGGTTTCTCTGGTTCCGCTGCGCCTCCGCCCTCACTCACTTGAATAAAGTCGTTGCGTGCCGTCCCGCTAAAAAATCTCTGCCCGATGATGGTGATGTCAACAACCGCATCGCGACCGGACCTGTTCTCCACCGTGAACTTGACGCCGGACGAATCACGGAAGCAATGCCGGAAATTGTCAATATCCGAAAAAGCGAAAGCCCTTATGTCCGCAGACGGCAGCAGCAAGCGGCCGGTGCTCATGTCATGGATGGAAAGCAGGATTTCCCCGCCATCATCCAAGCCCTTGGCGGACACATAAAGGTGCCGCGATTCAAGCGAGGTAAAACGCTCAAGAAACACAGTGCGCTCAACAGCCGCGCCAGACGGGCAGCGGATGCGGCAGGCGAGCAAGCCGTCCTGCGGAAGCGCGGAAACAAAGGTCTTGTTGATGGCGGCGACTTCCATACGTAACCCCGCTAGAAATACTTCAAGCCGTGGAGTGTGAAGCTGATTTCAAAGTCATGCCCGCTGGCGTTCTGAAACTCGAAGCTGATGCTGGAATTCCTTTGCACAACGTGCCGGAACGGAAGAAGCCGCAAGGGCTTGCCTACGCCGCCGCCGATGAAAAAAGTCTCCACCGCAACATTGTCACCGGAAAGCAGATGCCCGCTGGAGCCGTCCTCTATTTTAAAAGTGACATCCTCACTGCCGCTCGCGGGAAGAGCCTTGAGATGCTTATCAGCGCCCTCGCCATGCCAGTACCCGTAAACTCCCGTCACGCCCTGGATGTAGAAATCCGCATCGCTCTGGACATGCAGCTTTACAGACTTCGTGCTGATTATGCCGCCGTTGGACCTTGGCACGAGTATCTTGCCGGAGGGAAGCCAGTAGCAGCTTATCCGGGACTGCTTTTGAAGCAATAAATTCAGTTCTTCCATATAAACTCCTTTGACTAACCGGCAACGCGCGTCTCTACGCCAATCAGCTGGACCTCAACGAGGGTGTCGTCTGGTATTAGCATCAGCTCCGCATCTGCCGGTTTTTTTATGTCAAGGTTGGTATAAGAGCCTTTGGACGCATCCCAAACGCGGTTGGGGATGTCCCACTGAATATCCACGCCGAAGCTCACAAGCTCGGAAAGAACTATCTGGCGCTTGTCCAAATCGAACACTCCCGCTGCCATTATAGGCGATGTATTGCCGGATGCCTCCGTGTCTTCCACGGACGCTACCGCCTGCCCAACGCACTGTACGGCGGGCAGGAGCTGAGATAGGCGGAACTCGCCAATGGCAGTAGAGCTTACATTGAAGCGAAGAACGCCGTAGCGGAACAATGTCTGCAATACGCGCTGGTACCAGAGCTTGTCTTTAAGCTCAGTTGATGACGCTGACACGCGCTGAGATGCCTTCACGCCGATTTTGTGAATAGAAAACCAGCGGTTCTTTGAAAGCGACCCCGCTTTGGACATGTTGGTCTCGCCAATGCCGAGACCGCCCTGGCCAGTCTGCACATCGAAATACTTGGCTGTGCCGGAAGGCTTGCCGCCGAGGTCATCGCGCAGGTGGTAGAGGGTGGATGCAAAGCTAATCAGCGACGCCGGGTCGTACTCGCTGAACATGTCCTGCGGTATGCCGCCGATGTGATAGCCAAGCCGTTTTGCTTTTGAGGTTTCGGTTTCCATGTTTTTTTCTCCTATAGGTTTGGAAACAATGCCCGCTTGGTGGTTATGCCCAGCGCCGCCAAGCAAGCAAAACGCGGCGAAGGCAGTTCTTTTTTGCTATACGGCGAATTGGTTGCCGCTACTACTGCTGCTGATACCGCTGTCTGAGACCGCCGGTGACGAAACTGGGGAAACCCTACTAGCTCCACGAGTTGTAACAAGACCTGAGCCGATTTGGAATGGATTGCCTACTCTACGCAAGCCGCCCATACCACTGGCTGAGGAAGCGGAAGAGGAGCTAGTATCGGTTTTTTCGGATTTAACGCTGGTCGTCAGACCGCCAACTATCTTCTCGGCGCCATAGTCAACAAGCTGCGACACCGCAACGCCAAGACCTACGAGCTTCACATTTTGGTTCTTGCTGAAACCTGCTATGCCCAAGCCGGCGGCAAGTGCTAGGACGGTCTTGAACTCAGGAGAATACTTGTACAGAACGCTCTTTTTATCCTTTTCAAGGAAATCATTCAGAAACAATTTGTCCAGCGTTTTGAAACCCAATGCACCGGCAGTCACAAGAAGACCGGGCTTGATGAATTTCTCCATACCAGGCATACTGAAACCTCCGCCTAGGCTACCTGCCTTGCGAATCTGTATACGGCGGTTCGACACCTGACCGACATAAAGGCCCTTCTTTACCTTGCCACCCTTGCGCGAGCCAGAACGCTTCGTAGGATTGCCGGCACTCCCTGCGTATATATAGGAACCGGCACCGGACGACGGTGGGGATGTTTTCGTTTTGGAACTCCCTTTGGATGTTCCGGTGGATTTACGGATTACCGTTTTTGTCATGCTCATTGTACTGCTCCCGCCCTTGCGGGCTGTTGATGGTTGTTTCTTTGCTCTGGACACGCCGTGCGTTGCCAAAAAATTCTCTAGGTCGGTCATTATATGCTCCCGCTTGATTGATAGTCTGTCAAATAATTTCTAACCAAGCCGTTGATGTCGTTTTTTTGGAAGTCGGGAAGCTCTTTATACTGCTGACTTATTTTGTTGAGATTCGCGCTATCTTCCTTGTCAAGCATTTCGCTAATTCCCGCGCTGAGCGTCTCCAGAGCAAAATCGCTGATGTCCTTGTTTCCATCTATCACGTCAAGAGCAGAGTTCGTGAGATTCTGCGTTACTCTGCCAGCCGCAGCACCAAGTACGGGCCCTCCGAAATAGGTAACGACCGCAGCAGCTACGATGTAAGCTATCGTACCAAAAGGAACGGCATCCTTCAAGCTACTTTTCAAATATCCGCTCCGCAATTTTTCAAAAGCCGCGTCTGTTTCAGGGTCTAAAAATCCTCGTGTCTCGCTCCCATCTGGGCGGATGAAATAAAAAGTAAGTGCACCATCACTGCTTATAGACCAGGTTCCGTTGGTCCATGCGTGAATCTCTTTCATAGCTGGACAAAGCACGACGTGCATGGATTCTCTTTTATCGCCTGTTCCGCCGGCTTCCGTAGTCATAGTTATTCTGTAAAAACTGAACCCGTGTCCTTTCCAAGGATCCAGAACTCCTTCCGAATTTTCACTGATGGGCCAGCCTTTCGCTGAAGTAGGATGCCCACTGGTTGTGGTAACAGATACCGGACCGCTTTCAAACCCTCCACCAACATCCTTACCGCCACTAACACTGCTGCCGAAGCGCGCACTCCAAGTATGAGTTTTGGGGTAATAACGAAATACTGTTGTTCTATTGTTCTTTGCGCTGGTTAAATCAACTGACAGCTTGATGTCCCAGCGATTGGCCAGAGCAAAAAGCACATTGACCAGATAAGAATTGACCTCAGCCATTTCTTTTTGAATTCTTGCGCCCTCAACGGTTGAACCTGGGATAACAAGTGATTTAGCTTTGTCCAGCGGTATAAATACCTTATTGTTTCTCATATCCAAAAATCCATCACCGTCGTCTCCGCTACGCTCGCCTTCACCGTCATCATTCTTTTTACCTAGCGAATTGAGAAAAGCCAAACTCGCACCTATGCTTACTGCTACTACTACTGGATTCATAAACCTATCTCCTTTAAAACTTCCTCTTTCAGCTTATTTAATAAGGAGTTTGACGCATAATCACTAGCGTCAAAGTAACCGAATATCTTGCGCAATGAGTCTTTCCAGCCTGTCGCGTTGTAAACTTTGCCACGATTTAAAGCCTGTTTCACAAAAGCAGTGAATGTGGCGATGCGCACGATGCCGCAATACCTGTAGTATTGCTTGGTAATCCAGTCGGCTGCGTTGGGGTAAGCTTGCCGGCACTTAACCATAACTGTCATGCCGGTGAAATCATATCTAGCTTGGGACAAAAGCACTATGCCGTAACTTTCAGCGCACAATATGCTAAACATCAAAAGACGGGCAGCAATGTTTGAGCCTCCGTCAATATAGAACTTGATGAATATATCTACTATATTGTTGTAGATGTTTTCCCATTCATCGTCTGGCTCGAACGGAACCAAAGAATTTTTCGCATTAGCTGTTCCTGCGATGAGCTTGAAATCGTCTTGAGCACCATGCAGTATGGTTCCGGCTGGCCATGTTTTGTTTCCAATTACTACATTGGTGGCAAGAAAATAATAGCAGTTGCAGGCTGTGAAATTGGTCTTCGGGTCATTCGAATTAAGAGGGGTAGCGGAAGGTTTGTAAAAATCCTCGCCATACACCAGTTTAAACCTTGAACTCATCACCCTGAAAAGATAGCTGTGCATAGTCTCATCTTTTTCAGGCTCATATCCGACGATACCCGGGTAGTCGAATCCGGGGTCGTGTTTTATCCCTATAAGCTCAACGATTTGGTCAACCGTATCTAAGGAAGTGTTTCCCTTTTCCCGCTTCACAGGCTCTGTCGCTTTAAGATCAGCTTGCGTCATCCCTTCGGGGTTCGGCGGTGAGGTGTTCCCAGTGGAGCCACTACCAGTGGAGCCGCTGCCAGACGAACCGCTACCGCTGCTACTAGTTTCCTTTTTCTTGTTGAGCAATGCAAAAGCTGCAACGCTTGCGCCAATTAACAACAATGGATTTGCCAAAATTCATAACCTACCTTTGCTTGCGATTTAAAGA
>Ga0268262_10001104_pt1 | contig 34436 bp, 33 predicted proteins | sample TergutNc150P3_FD_190354 | JGI IMG/M metagenome (GOLD analysis project Ga0268262, IMG submission 190354) | Nasutitermes corniger P3 segment gut microbial community from laboratory colony in Florida, USA - Nc150 P3 (SPAdes) (version 2) | ecosystem: Host-associated > Arthropoda: Insects >...
CCCCCCCCATCGCTCCGAACTTACTCGCATTTGCAAATTTACACCCTCGCCACCTGCGGCGGCAGACACCCCGTCATTTTCTTACGAAAATGCCACCCGTTTGAAAAGGGGACGCCCATACGCTACTTACTCGCTGGCGAACATCCGCCAGGATGGTTATTCCCTCACACCAACTCGGAGAAAAACCCAATGAAAAACATTGTACGGGCAAGGTCAACCTGCTCATTGTTTGCCATTATATTATTCCTCGCCCTTGCCGCTTACGGGCAACAGCAGGAGCGAATTGCGATAATCCAAACTGTGGACGACCGCGACTCCATAGGCTTTTCAGAGTTGGCTCACTTAACCGACAAGCTGCGCGAAACGGCTGTCAATATATTGCCCAAGCAACGTTATGGCGTTATGACAACGGAGAGCATAGTTGCCTTTTTGGGTTCTCAGGAGCGAGCGCAAAAGGAGTGCAAGGAGTCCAGCTGCCTTGCGGATTTGGGCAGGAAGGTAAATGCGGATTATGTGGCACAGGCACGGATAGGGCGTTTTAGCGAGAAATTGACCATAAAAACGGAACTTTACAACAGCAAAAGCGGAAATTTGATAGGCTCGTTCACAGGCAGTTCCAAAAATATAGACGACCTGCTCGGCCTAATAGACGAAAAGGCTCCAGCTTTGTTCAAAAAACTACCAGGAGTATCGGGTGATCCTACAATTGTTCCCTCTTCTGTTGCAGAGAGTATCAGTACTTTGGAGAAAATAGCGGATGGGCTGGATAATGAAAATTTTATGGTGTATGAGAAGCCTTACGTGCCTCAGCCTCAGGTTGAGAAATCCAGCAACACGAGTTTTTGGGTTGCCATTGGTTTGGACGTGCTGGGAGCGTCACTTATAGGTTTTGCCGTATATGAAAACGGGGAGACAAAGAGGGCATACGATAAATACTACGTGGACGGGCAGTCCAGCGAGTATTACGAAAAGAATTGGAAAAAAGCGGAGGACAGCCGCAGCAAACGTATGCTTTATGTCATTGGCGGAGTATTTTTAGCTACAGGAATAGGAGTGCATATATGGTTTTAAGATTTTTCTTGCTCGCGTGCGCGTTCATTTTAGCATCTTGCGTAAATATTGAGCGCGACCACCCAGACGACCCCGGCAGCAGCAATTACCGCGGGGCAAAGCTAACCACGCCATCAAGCGGCTCTGCGTATGTTGTGCCGAGTTCAAGCTCTGCGGCGGTATCTTCATCAAGCTCAACGCCGAGTAATTCTGGTACTTTGTCAAGTAGCTCATCTCTTGCTCAAAGCTCTAGCTCTGCGGCGGTATCTTCGTCAAGTGTAATGAATAGTAGTAGTTCTAGCACACTACCGAGCAGTAGTTCCAGTACGCCGCCAAGCAGCTCGTCTGTTGCCAAAAGCTCAAGCTCTGTTGCGGTATCTTCGTCAAGCTCAAAGCCGAGTAGTTCCAGCATATCGCCTAGCAGTTCGTCTGTTGTCTCTAGTTCTTCTAGAGCATCTTCGTCAAGTTCAAAACCGAGCAGCTCGTCGTCAGTTGTTGTTGGTACAGGTTTATGTGCAGGTTTTGTAGATGGCACAACAAGAGAACATTACGGAAGAAGCAAAGCCCAATTCTGTGATCCTCGTGATGGCAAAAAATATGTTTATGTGACCATAGGTACACAAACTTGGATGGCGGAGAACAGTGACTACGCTCCAGAAAGTAAATGTTATGACAACAAACCTGATAACTGCGACAAATACGGTAGGCTGTATGAGCCTGATAGGGCTTGGCTTGCATGTCCTATAGATTGGCATCTTGCTAGCAAAACAGATTGGAGTGTTTTGATGGAGTCTATCAATTCTAGCTGTTCTCCAGCACCAAGTGCAAGAGATATGAATTGTTTTGGTGCGGGTACAAAATTAAAGGCTACAAGCGGTTGGGGCGATTATAATGGAAAATCTGGCAATGGTTCGGATAATTATGGTTTTTCAGCTCTGCCTGGCGGCGCCGGCGACAGCCGTTGGTGTGGGGGATATAATGGAGACGCTTGGATTATGTCTGCAGATAACGACGCCAGATATTACTTCATATTCTACAACGAACCGTGCAGCGTCCGTTGCGTGAAGAATTGAAAAAAACTTGCGCCACAGTGGCGCGAACCTTGTTAAGTTTCATTTCTCTGCGGAGATTTGGCAAGGATAAAAAACCTAGCGGAGAGGGAAAGGGTAAATGTATGAGTACAAGTTCAACTAAAAAAGCAGCGGCTAAAAAGCCTGAAATTCTAAGGCACTACACAAGCATAGAGAATTTATTTAAAATTCTTGACAGCGGTTATCTGCTACTAGGCGACCCAGAAAAATGGGAAGACAAAAATGACAGTGCAGCTTTGCAAGCTTTTGGCAGGCTCAATGGCAATGGAACAAAAACTAGAGTAGTATGTTTTTTAGATGGCGAAGAATCCATTTACCACTGGCAATTTCACGCCCCAAAAGGTTGTTGCATAAGTTTTGACAGAAATGAAATATTGGAACAAGCCAAAGGTTCACACTTTTTACACGACAAAATAGAATACAAAAAAAGCATCACTGCCGCAGAATTAAACGAACTTATATTAAAACCAAAAGGCATTGAAAAAATTCCTTTTTTGAAGCGTAGCCAATTCCAATGCGAAGGAGAATACCGAATAATATGGTTTGGAACTGGCGAAGTCCCGAAAATTCATTTCAAAAGAGAAGCCATAATAAACATCACGCTCTCCCCTGAAATAGCAGAAATAAATCTTAAAAATCTTGGAGATTATCTCAAGAAAAAATACAGAAAAAAAATCCAATTGTCTCGCGTTTTAGAATTGCCAGAATGGATTAGAATATTTGAAAATCTAGGTAAGCGCAACCCTAAAAAGCGTAAAACTTAGCAATCCTGAAAATCCTTTAATCGGGGTTCAGACGTTTAAAAATAGGAGAGTTGAATATGAGTGAGATGAAAGGCAAATGGAAAAGGAGTAAATAGTATGAAAAAAGTTCTGACAATATTGCTGTTTCTTTACGTATCGCTATTTTTTGCCGTTCTTATAAATACCGTATTGGGCATTTTTTTCTACATCCCCAAACTATGTTCAGGATTAAATCCAGCCCAAACCCTGTATGACCAAGGTACTGCGTATGCAGACAAAGGCGACTACGACAAAGCTATTGAGGACTATACCTCAGCTATTGAGATTATTAATAATAATCTCTACAAAGCATTGAACGACCGAGGCGAAGCGTATACCGACAAAGGCGATTATGACCGTGCCATTGAAGACTACAACGCTGCCCTAAAAATTAAGCCTGATAATTTCTTCACCCTGAACGACCGAGGCTATGCGTATTATAAAAAAGGTGACTATGATCAAGCTATTGAAAACTTTGAAGCGGTATTGAAAATTGACCCAGATAATACCGAAGCCAGAGAGGAACTTCGCAAAATCAGAGCATTGAAGAGTTTCAGGAGCAAATAGTATGAGAAAAAAGCTGGCTGTTATTCTGAAAATCCTGTGAATTCTGTGAATTTTGGTTCAGACAAAAGGAATGTAACTCAGCAATCCCATAAATCCTCTAATCGTGGGTATCGGAGTTCAGACAAATTTCAGCGAGTTGTCGTCTATACAGCCGCAGAGCGAGTTTGTTTGCGCAAATGGTTTTCAATATCGGCTGCAGTATAGCCTTTCTTTATAAGGTCTAGAATTTCGTTGTCTCTTTCCTTGATGGCTCCCTCTAACCTAGACTGATTATCCCGCCACTCCTTCAACCTCGCCTCATACAGCATACGGTTATACTCGTCCGCACTCACCATAGCCAAAACATCTACGGCTTTCTCAAACACTGGGCTTTTTTCTGCAAATTCCATAAATTCCTCTTTGCTCTCAGAGTTAATGAACTTCAACCATTCACGCAAGCTCTCATTATCTAATTTAGATAACCTTGTACCGCTCATCGCCGAACAGCAATTTGAATATCACGTCAACTTTTGGAGACAAAAGTTCAGGTAAATTGTCATTATGCATAGCATATTCTCCATCTAAAGGTTTGTTGCCTATTAGACGCTTGTCAGGCCGAAAAAAATTCAGAAAAGTGTATTTTTTCAAAAAAAACGCCGCCTTTTGCCCTTGGCAGGGTAGATAGGGTATAATTTATTTTTATATATTTACCACAACCGTATATTTGGAGTTTTTATGTCGATGAAAGGAAAAAAAGGTATTATTTTTGGCGTTGCCAATGATCGTTCCATAGCTTGGGGTATAGCCAAAAAACTTTTGGAAGAAGGTGCGGAAGTGGCATTTAGCTATAACGGAGAGCGCTTAAAGCGCAATTTAGACAAAATTCTTCAAAATCATCCGGGATGCAAGCTCTACGATTGCGATGTTTCTGTTGAAGAGAATGTTTTGAAAGTTGCCGAGCAGTATAAAGCCGAGGTGGGCCAGTGCGATTTTCTGGTTCACGCCATAGGCTTTGCCGATAAAACCTATTTGGAAGGGGCTTTTTTGCCAACCCCAAAAGAGGTGTTTTTGCAAGCGATGGATATTTCCGCATATTCCCTCGTTTCCTTGACCCGCGCTTTTAAACCATCAATGGCAAAAGGCTGCTCTATTTTAGCTTTAACTTATTTGGGCGGTGAAAAGGTTGTTCAAAACTACAATGTAATGGGCGTTGCAAAGGCAGCTCTGGAATCCATAGTTCGCTACTTAGCCTACGACCTTGGCAAAGAAGGAATAAGGGTAAATGCAATTAGCGCAGGCCCAGTCAACACCCTTGCAGCCCGTGGCATCAGCGATTTTACCGACTTGGTGAAAATTCACCGCAAAATTGCCCCCCTGCACGAAACCACAACCCTGGAGCATATCGGCGGCGCGGCCTATTTCCTTTTGAGCGAGCTTTCTTCCGGGGTTACTTCGGAGATTATGTATGTGGACGGCGGCTACAATACCGTTGCGGTTGGACCGATGGCCGCTTACGACAAAGAATAATCGGGATAAAGGGTGCTTCCTCTTTTACTCACCTTTTTTGGGATAGTAACAGATCCTGATTTTGCAGCAAGTGATTCTTTGCATATCGAAGTTATTGAAACAGGTGCGGTTATCGCTGCAAAATACAACAAGCAATTCAAACTTGAGCTTCCAAAGGACACCGTTTGGAATATATGTATATATTCCCATCTGGAAAAATGCTATGAATTAAAATATTTTGGCAGCGACTCCGTTTTTTCTGCGGAAATACAGGGCGTAGAGAATATCACCTGGTTTGAGGATGGAACTGCTCGAATTGAGAATGGAGAATTGAGAGCTGAGAATAGTGAGCAAGGCGTTGACTCCATTCCTGAAATTCAAAAATCTGGGGAGCAGGTTACCGAGCTTAGGAAAGTTGTGGTACAACTGCGCAAAAAGCCAAAGCGCAAACTGGGGGAATCCGTTGTTAGCGCAAAGAGCATAAAGAGGATGCCTGGGCTTGCAGAGGCAGATGTTATGCGCAGCATACAGGCTTTGCCCGGGGTTGTGGCAAGTTCGGATTTCAGCACAAAGATATATGTACGGGGCGGGGCGAGCGACCAGAACTTATTTTTGCTGGACAATGGGATTGTCTATTCCCCAACCCATTTCTTTGGGCTTTTTTCAACATTTCTGGTTGAAGCCGTGGATGATGTTAAATTCTACAAGAGCGGCTTCCCGGCGGAATACGGCAACCGCCTCAGTTCCGTTGCCGCCATAAACAGCAGGCAGGGCGGGAACGATACTTTAGATGAATGGTTTAGCAAAAACTCCATAAAAGTAAGCACCTTTGCAACACAGGTTCATACAGAAGGGAAACAAGGGGATGCTCGGTGGGTTATAGCTGCGCGTAGCACCTATATAAAGCAAATTCTAGACGCGCTAAATTCTTTGGGGGCAACCGATTTTACAGTTGATTATAAATTCACCGACATTCAAGGCGCTTTTGATTACCAACTGAGCGAAGACAAAAAACTGCACGTTGCCATATACACTGGCTCGGATATCCTGAATTTCTCGCCTCTTTTCCTGGAATGGGGGAATACCGTTGTTCCTGTGAATTTTCAGTGGAACATGAATGATAAATGGAAATCCAATATAGGTTTTTCTTATAGCGAATTTCACCAGTTTTTTGAGTTAGAAGATTTGTTCGGAATAGAGAACTCTGTGAGCACGTTTGCAATTCGCCAGTCGCTGGCATATTCTGGAATTGACAAGCATACCCCGGTCTTTGGTTGGGATATGGAATTTTCCAATATTTCTTTTGTGCAGGATGTGCAAATGACGGGGCAAAGGATAGAAGACAAGCCGCAAACAACTCATCATATCTTATATGTGCAGGATACGTGGCAGCCAAATGATTGGGAACTGCAATACGGTTTGCGCTTGAATTACCATGAGCTTTCAGAGCATTTTGGGGCAGAGCCTCGCTTTGCAGCCTCATGGAATTTTGCGGAAAATCAAAAACTGGAATTTCACACGGGTTATTACCTGCAATATCTGAACAGCCTTATGTTTTCCGACCAAGAAGCGCTAAATGAGTTCTACTATCCAGCACGCAAAACGGCAATCAATGGCACGGTAAAACCATCGAGTTCAATACTCTCCGCTATTGGCTATTCACGTACAAATATTTTAGAAATGCTCAATTTCAACGTAGAAGCCTACTACAAAACGCAGGACAATTTAACAGTCTATAATCAACAGGGGTACGTGGATGACGAAGAAACGGACAAAATTGAATCGCTGGGAGATATGATTATCAGAGGCGAAGGTTATTCATTTGGCTATGAAGTTTCCCTGCAAAAACCTGAAGGTTTTATCAGCGGCAGCATAAACTGGAATCAGGGCATTTCCGTTTTCAAGGATGGTTCAAACAAAGCATACTTTCCAAACTGGCACCAGCCTTATGCTTTAAAAAGCGATCTATCCATCAACTGGTTTGAAGCGAATTATTTTTTGCGTACATCTTTTCAACTAAAATGGGCAAGCGGAATGCCCTACACTCCGTATCTAGGCTACCTAGCATCCTACGAAATAGATAGGCAGTTCCCAGGTTATGGAATTATTTCGCCGCTTGGCAACCGCAACTCGGTTTTGCAAACCCCTTATTTTCGCCTAGATGCAAAACTCATAGACTGGGGCAAAAAGAACAAATGGAATTTTGGTTTCACAATTTTAAACTTAACCGACCACAAAAATTTATTTTATGTCTCCTACAATACCCGCCAAAACCCGCCTGAAGAAGACAAAATTTACCAATTCCCGTTTTTCCCGTTGCTGCTCAACTGGGAATATTATTTTTAATTGACGTAATTTTGGTTTTGAAAATATTTATTATACCATTCAATCGGGTCTAGCATGTTATATTGAATGGCTCCAAAGTTTCGTTCTCCGTTTGGCGTTATTCTACCTGTTGCCAAATGCACATGAGGCCCTGTTGTGTGCCCGCTGGTGCCAACGGAAGCTATGGGGTCTCCTTCCATAACGGACTGCCCGCTTAGATAAAATCTCTGGTCGCAATGCATAAAAATCAAAATATCTTTGTCTTTCACAAGAGCTATCATAAGCCCGCCACGTTCGCTTTCCATAGTCCAGGCCGTGCCGCTGAAAGGAGCCAAAATTCTCGTTCCCCTGCGGGCACCTATATCAATACCTTCGTGCCTTCTCTTTTCTACAGTTTCTTTTAAGTTATAAAGCTCGGTTATATAAGCGATGCTATCATTCAATAGCCCCGTGAAAAAAGTCCAAGCGGGGTGTATGAAATTATGTTGCGGATTATCGAACTTGGGAAGGCTTAATCGCAAAGTATCGCCAGCCTTGATACTGCTATCTGTGGATAAACCGTTGCTACCCAGATATTCTTTTACCATGCTTTCCGTGCTGACAAGGGAGTTGTATTTTCCTATTGCAAACCGTGCTATTTGCGTTAAGTATTCATCTTCTTTAACAACATGAACAATATCGCCTTTTTCCGAATATTTTTTAACATCATTTGCATAATTCCTCAAATTGCTGATATGTTCTACAGGCTTGCTCGGTATAAAAAACGGCAAAATACATAGCAATAGGGTAGGAAGCCATGCGTATTTTGCCATTATAAACAAAGGCGTTTTTGAAATGTTTATCTCAGCAATTTTCAATTTGAGCAAGTCGTCAATCCTTGCTGTTTGCAAATCTTTTTCGCTAAAAACAATAATGCAGGAAGTTTCAATATCTGCGATGCATTCCTTTTTTTCCTGCGGAAGCATAACCGCAATCCTCGCAAATTTTCTCTTTAACGAACTTATGTTTGCATAACAATTAACCCATTTTTCCTTTTCCTCTGGGTATTCAAAACCTGATTCGTTCCGAATTATTTTCCATCCATCCTTTTCGTTAAAGTCAGGAATAATGGAAGTGTCGTTAAAGGCATTCCGCCCAAAAAGCGCACTGTTCTCCAATTCTATTAAAAGCCCTTTTTTATTATCCTGCAATTCGGGCAAAACACTGGCCACCGCTGTGTTTTCAAATCCTCGCAATCCAAAAAAACACGCTTCATCTAAAATGGCTTCAAGCGTACTTCTCTGCATCGCAATGTTTACGCTAGGGCTTTTGATTTTGGATGGATAAACGCAGCAGGCGGATTAGCCTCTAGCATGTTCAATTTAGCAGAAGCATCGTCTGCGCTGATGCCGCTATGAATGATAAATTCCTTGCTTTTCATGGCGGAACGGCCCTTGAATTCAGTCTCGGAATTAGAAACAAAAGCTAGGTTATGTTTTTCCAAAAGCGGCAGCAAGCCAAAATAACGGAACAAGCTAAAACTCTTTTGCCAGGTTCCGCGTTCAACTATAACGCCGGAAAGTCCTTCGGGCAATTTCCCAGCTTCTAAAAACTGGTCCGCCGTCATGGTTATGACTTTATGGTTTGGAACTTCTCCGCTGACCAAAGCGTTGGAGACTTTTTTCTGAAAATGCGTGTCGCAAATAAAAACAAATGTCATAATCTATTCCCTATGTTGGCATTAATATACTAAATTCAGTCCCAGTTCCAAAGATTTATCTCTCAGCTCTTGTTCCAATGGCAGATAGTTATCTTGCGGAATGGTATTCACAAAGGATAGCCTGAAAACCACCCAAAAAACCACCAAAGCGTAGTTATTTTCCCTGATTAGCGCTTTAGCCGTGCTCCTAAAATGAGAATAATCCAAAGCCCTGGCAAAGCGCGCAAATACTGCGCTTTTAAAGAATTCCGAATTATATAATTTATAGCAATAGAGGGCAAGCGCAAAAAGCCTGAGGTTAATTTCTCTATCCGAGGCATCCAATGCGCAAAGCTCTTTTTCGCAAGCCGAGAAAATCTCATCTATGCTTGGACGCTTGCAATCGTCAGGCTCCTCTAACCTTTTAAGATTCTTTATGGCTAGCCATATAACGTGATTCATGGAAATTTCCTTCATGCCAAAGTACCTCCCAATTTTGCGAGCATATTTTTTATAGCCTTGCCCCTGTGGCTCAAAGCATTTTTTTCCTCTTCGCTCATCTCCCCAAAGCTCCTGCTATGCCCCTCAGGTAAAAAGACGGGGTCGTAGCCAAAGCCGCCGCTACCTCTAGCTTCGGTTAAGATGCTGCCCCTGCACTCTCCCTCGAAAAACTCCGGCGAGTTGCTGGGTTTTATTAAACAGAGGCAGCAGACAAACCTCGCATTTCTGTTGGCTTTGCCTTCCATCTCTTTGAGCAATTTTGTGTAGCGTTGCACTCCGGTAGCATTCTCGCCTGCGTAGCGGGCGGAAAAAACGCCTGGCCTGCCATCCAGTGCCTCAACCTCCAGCCCGGAATCGTCTGCTATAACCCAATAACCATCCTTGCCCTCAGAGGCCATGTAATCAAAAACTGCCTTTGCCTTAAGCTCGGCGTTGCCTTTGAAAGTCGTGGCGTTTTCTTCAACTTCCCTGGAAAAGCCCATTTCTTTTGATGCAAAAAAGGAAAATGCGCTACCTTTAAGGATAGCGCAAAATTCATTTACTTTACCGGAATTTCCGGTTGCGATAACTACAGCCTGAGGCATAAGCCCAAATTAGCGAAGTTTCTTTTTGTGACGGTCGCGGCGGCGGCGTTTTTTACGCTTATGGGTCGCAATCTTTCTCTTTTTTCTCTTTCTTCCGCAAGGCATTAAATACTCCGTTTATTCTATTGGATTTACAAATATAGAAAATTTACCGAAAAATGTCAAGAATTTACTAAATTCTCTTTATGCCTGCAATTCTCAACTTAATTTGGCTTTTGCCCATTTTAGCGGTTTTTGCGAGTTTGCTCATACCAAGGCAGCAAAACCTGGCATTAAAGATGTTCCACGCTACTTGCGCTCTTGCCAATGTTGTGCTTTGCATTTTTTTTGTGGTTAAAATATATGGCCTGGCTCTTTCTTCCCAAACTCCTATAGGGAATGCCTTGCAACTCCAATACCTAACGGATGCCTCTTGGTTCCCGGCGCTGAACATAAGGTTTATAATAGGGGCAGATGCTCTTTCAATTCTTATGTGTTTTTTGGCTTCCATAATAGTTTTCACTGGTATTTTGATGAGCTGGGAGGTTGAGAGGCCAAAGGAATTTTTTGCGATGATTCAAATTTTAGGAGCTGGCGTCATGGGCGTGTTCCTGAGCTTTGACCTGTTCCTGTTTATGATATTCTACGAGGTGGAAGCCCTAGCTATGTATCTGATGATAGCGGGTTGGGGAACTGGCAGAAAAGATTACTGCGGAAAGAAGCTCACCTTGACGCTTGCGCTCGGCTCGGCATTTGCACTTATTGTTATTATAGCTATGTATTTTGAAGGTGGCATAGGAAGCTGGGATATTCGCAAATTGGCGGATGTGGCTTTCTCAGAAAAATTCCAAATGTGGGCTTTCCCGCTTTTGTTCATAGGCTTTGCTATCTCCGGCTCGCTGTTCCCATTCCACAACTGGAGTCCGGATGGCCATAGCGCAGCACCCACGGCGGTGTCTATGTTTGCTGCCGGTGTTATGATGAAAATGGGCACTTATGGCTGTTTGCGGGTAGCTATATATTTGCTGCCGGACGGCGCAGCGTTCTGGCTTCCCTATATGGTTCTGCTGGTTCTGTTCAACGTTGTTGCGGCAGCCTTTATCGCCATTAGGCAGCGGGATTTGAAATACATAATAGCGTATTCTTCCATTTCCCATTTGGGGCTTATATTCCTGGGCTTGTGCGCGGCAAATTTGATTTCCATAAAGGGCGCGACTTTGCAAATGCTTTCGCACGGATTTTTAACGGGTTTATTCTTTGCCTGCATAGGCATGATTTATGGCAGAACGCATACGAGGATGGTGGACGAAATGGGTGGTTTGATGAAGGTAATTCCGCTTATAGGGGTTGGCTTTGTCATTGCAGGCTTCACAGGGCTTGGGCTTCCGGGTCTCAGCGGTTTTGCTGCGGAGCTGCCGATTTTCATAGGCTCTTTGAGAGCGAGCAATTTTGTGGTTCAAGTGGTTGCGGTTCTTGCGGTTCTCTCCATAACCACAACCGCCGTTTATGTTTTGCAAGCTACAAACAAAATGCTCTCCGGCCCTTTAAATCCAAAATTTGCAAACTTGCCAAAGCCAACATTGCCGGAAAAAATTGTTTTGGGAATTTATTTTATATGCTTATTCGGCATGGGTTTATTGCCAGGCTGGATCTCAAGATTTTTAGATACCTCCCTGCTCCCCATTTTTGCTAATATGGGAAGGTGATAAAACTACACCCCTGCCTTTTTTCCAAAATGCTTGCGCAGGAGCGAGGCTGAGAAATTTATAATCAAAACCAAGGTTATCAAAACCAGAGCGGTTCCGTAAGCCATTGGGCGTGCCGCTTCCAAATTTGTGCCGCTGGTGGATATAACATATAGATGGTAAGGCAGGGCCATAACCTGGTCAAAAATGCTTGTGGGCAGTTTTGGCAGGAAGTAGGCCGCTACGGTAAATAAAATGGGCGCAGTTTCGCCCGAAACTCTTCCTATAGATAGAATTAAGCCAGTGACTATATTGGGGAATGCCATTGGCAAAACAACACGTCTTATGGTTTGCAATTTAGTCGCTCCCAAAGCGTAGCTCCCGTTGCGCAACGAATCGGGAACCATTTTAAGAGATTCCTCCGTTGTTCTTATTACCAAGGGAAGCGTGAGAAGGCCAAGAGTGAAAGAACCAGCTATTATGGAATCGCCCCAGTTCATTGTGTTCACAAAAAGCGCCATTCCAAACAAGCCAAAAATTATGGAAGGAATGCTGCCTAAGTTGTTAGTCATTGTCCGTATAGCTTTGGAAATTTTCCCTTCCCTAACATATTCGTTGGTATAGATAGCAGACATAACACCAAGAGGAAAAGCCACAACCATGCTTCCAACTATTAAACAAAAAGTTCCAACGATGGCGGGAAAAATTCCGCCCTCCACCATACCATTTCTCGGTGCTTCAAAAAGAAATTCAAAACTTATAACCCCAATGCCATTGTAAACCACAAAGCCGAGTATCCATAAAAGAATGCCTATGACAAATAAACCCAAGAAGCGAAAAGTCCAGAAGGCTATTTTTTGTGATAAATTTTTATCCAGCATATACTACAATCCTTTATTGTGTTGACGTTTTGATATGAGTTCAGAGACGATGCTTATTGTAAGCGTAATCAAAAACAAAACGCAGCCCAGCACAAAAAGCGCTTGGTAATGCACGCCGCCAACGGGGGCCTCGCCGAGTTCGGCGGCTATGGTCGCGGGAATGGTGCGCACAGGTGTCAAAAGCGTTTTGGGTATTATGCCAGCGTTTCCCGTCACCATCAGGGCTACCATCGTCTCGCCTATGGCGCGCCCTATTCCAAGAACAACGGCGGCGGAAATACCAGAAGAAGCATAAGGAATAATCACTTTATAAATAGTTTGCCAATGAGTAGCGCCAAGGGCAAGGCTCGCTTCGCGCATAGTTCGCGGGGTGCTGCGCATAGCGTCTTCCGCAACTGTTATTATAGTGGGCAAAGCCATTATCGCCAAAACGATGCTGCCTGTGAGCGCGGTTTGCCCTACGGGTAAATTAAAAGCTCTCTGTATCATAGGAACCAAAACCACCAAACCGAAAAACCCATAAACAACAGATGGTATTCCGGCGAGCAATTCAATGGCGGGTTTTAAAATATTGCGCAACCTGTCTTTGGAAAGCTCGGAAAGGTAAATGGCAACCCCAAGTCCAAGAGGCGTGGCAATCAAAATCGCAACCAAACTCACGCACAGTGTTCCAAGTATAAGTGGCAACACGCCGAACTGCGGCGCGGGCGTAGATGTGGGTATCCATTCCAGCCCAAAGAAAAAATCATCAACAGCAATTTTGTTCTCTTCCAATATTCTAACGCCTTTGATATTTTTAGGCAAAAATTCTTCGTGAACAAAGGCGAATATGCCAGGCGTTTGCGCTATCACTTCACCTAGTTTTTCAGCTAGATGTTCATAGTCGCTGCCCAGCTCTTCTTCGCTGTAAAGTTTGGACATATTGCCGCATTTGTCTGGGTCTTCGCAGCGGAACAGAACGATTTTTTCATCAAAAGAACTGAATTCAGACCAATCTTTTATAACGCCGTTAAAAATTTTTTTGATGGTAGAAGAACCTATATGCTCAACTGGGTTAGACGCATTGACGCACAGGGCAAAGCCCTTTTCAACAACGGGGCTGCGGAACAGCCCAAAACCTTCCCGAAACAGAAAAATCACCATTAACAGAATGACAATCGTAGTTGCAAATCCGCTAATGGCGAAAATTTTTTCTATTGCCTTTTCAACCCACCATCTCATATCAACTCAGTGAATGGTTATAAATCCAACAGTGCTTACTATTTTTTGCCCTTCTTTGGAAAGAACATAGTCTATAAACGGCTTGACTGCCGCTTCGGAACTTTGAACATAGTAGTAGATGAGGGGGCGCACTATGGGATAGGTTTCGTCCTTGGCGGTTTTTACTGATGGCTCAACAAACTGCCCGTCTTTGAACGAGACTTTGAGCGCTTTGACATTTTTGTTCAAATAGGCAAGCCCAACGTAGCCTATTGCGCCTGGGGTCTTTTTTATTGTTTCTATGATTGTTCCAGTTGCGGGAACGCTCATAATGCCAGCCACATAATCTTTTTTCTGCAAAACTTCTTCTTTAAAAAATTCATAAGTGCCGGAAGATGTTTCTCTGGCAATAGGGGTTATTTTCAAATCGGCTCCGCCAACCTCTTTCCAATTCGTGATTTTTCCTGTGAAAATGTCGTCCAACTGTTCGCGGGTTAATTGGCTAACCGTATTTTTTGGGTTTACAACAACTGCCAAAGCATCGTAAGCTATTATTTTTTCTACCACAGAGCTGCCTTTATCGGAGAGTTTTTTCTTCTCGTCAAATTTGATTTTGCGCGAAGATTGGGCTATGTCGGTTGTTCCTTCTATCAAGGCGGAGATTCCAACGCCGCTACCGCCACCGGTAACCGTTACTTTTGCATTTTTATTTACCTTCATATAGGTCTCGGCTTGCTGCTGTGAAAGCGGCAAAACTGTATCTGAACCTTTAATTGTTTGAGCTGCCAATATTGAAGCGGTTGCTAAAATGGCTACTAAAAGAAGCTTTTTCATAAGCTATGCTCTCCTTGTTTTGAGTTACTATAAAGGTAAAATCTGATTGTTAAAAAATGAATGTCTTTTTTGTTAAGATTTTGTTAAGTTATCCTTTGCCAAGGGCAACGAAAATAGGAATTCCAGCCCTTTTTCCTTGCCCTTCCGTACGCTTATAGTTCCGCCGTGGAATAGCACAGCGTTTTTCACTATGGAAAGCCCCAAACCCGAACCACCCGTATCGCGGGTACGCCCTTCGTGCACTCGGTAAAAGCGTTCAAATAAGCGGTTTAAATGGCTTTCGTCCTCTATGCCCTTTCCGTTATCCGCAAAGATAAAATACACCTTTCCTTCCTTTATCTCGTGTACTTTTATATCTATATCCACATTGCTCCCCGCATGGCGCAACACATTATCAGCGAGGTTGCGAAAAATGGAATACAATAAACTTGAATTGCCAGAGATTACAATATCCTGCGGAATATCGCTGTTGATTTTTACGCCCTTTTCCTCCATGGCGGCGGATATATCTGCATATACCTTTGCGATTAAACGAGAAACATTCACGTTTTCCAAGTGCAGAGACTGAGCCTTTCCATCTATTTTTGTTAGCAAACTCATATCGGAAATAAGCTCGGACAAAATTTTGGTTTGCGCAAAAGCACGTTGCAAATATTCTTGCCTTTTTTCCGCAGCTATGTTGTTGTTCAGCAATATCTCCAAAAATCCACTGATGCTGGTCACCGGAGTTCTCAACTCGTGGGCTATGTTTCCGGTCATTTCCTGCTTTAAACGCCTGGTCTTTTCCTTGGCGGTGATGTCCACCAAAATAATCTCAAAACTCTTGTCTTCAAATACATTCATGCGCAGCAAAAAATTCCTGCCTTGGCTGCTTATATGCGTTTCAAAATAATCTTCATCGGCATTGTTATTCAAAAACATAATCACAGGGTTAAAGCTCTCATCAGATAATATCTCTTTGCCTATGGTTATGGAAATATGGGAAATGATATTGAAATACTGCAAAAAAAGCCCGTTGTAAAAAGCTACCGTTTTGTCCGCGTTAAAAAAGCAAATCCCTTCGGCAGATGCCTGCAAATGCAGCAGCAATTTTTCTTTTTCCTGAGCCAGACGTTTTTCGTCTTCTTTGATTCTGTTCAAATCATTCACAATCCTGATGCTTATTTCGCTCAACTCGTTTTTTGGGAACTTTGGGATAACAACATTGTCGTCCCCATTATGCATCCTTTGCGAAAAATCCCTCAACTGGCGAATGGATTTGCCAAAATAATTCCCCACATATAAAATAAACGCAAAACCTATTAGAAAAACCGCAGCCACAAAATAGAGGAATTTGCTATTGGGCTTTAAAAGAAATTGCACTTGCTCATCATAAGGCAATGCCACGCGTATAATTTTATCATTGACTTTTTTTGCATAGTAAAGATACTCAGTATTATTTGAAGTGGAATTTCTAAGCACAGACCCGTTTCCATTATTCATAGCAGCTATTATCTCCGGCCTTTCCGCGTGATTTTCCAAAGCGGAATAATCGGGGATAACATTATCGTATAGCACATTGTTTTTGCTATCCAATAAGGTGATTCTCAAATTGCCCGGCAATAAAGCGAGCAAATTTTTCAGAGATTCATCTCTATTTTCAATCGCAATATATTTGGCTATAACATCTACATAGGTATCCAATGTTTCTTGCAGGGAATCTCTTTTGTATTGATGCAGGGCTTGCTGCTCAAATACAGCAATGCACAGGGTGCAAATAGTGAATATGAGCAAAAATCTTAAAATTAAGTTCTGTTGAAAATTTCTTGTCATTGCTCGGAAAAGTTGAACTTATACCCAAAACCTGTGCGATTGGATATATAATAAGATTTATCGCCGAGTTTTTTGCGCAAGCGGGTTATGTGAACATCAACGGTGCGCTCGGTTATATAAGGAGTATCTTTCCATACAACGCTTATAATTTGATTGCGGGAATATACCCGCGAAGGATTTGAAGCTAGCAAAAAGAGAATTTCAAATTCAGTTTTAGTCAATGGGATTATTGAATTTCCTATTTTCGCCTCTTTTGATGAAGTATCTATGAGCAAGTCATCAATTACGAGCGTGCTTTCTTCGGCATTGCCAGCTTCTTCAGGTGTTCTTTTCAAAACCGCTTTAACGCGGGCAGATACCTCTTTCAACGAAAATGGTTTTGAGATGTAGTCATCGGCACCAACGGAAAATCCTGTGAGCATATCGTTTTCGGCATCTTTTGCTGTTAAAAAAATAATAGGGATATTGTTGCCTTCTTTGCGCAGCTTTTCTGCAAGGCGAAAACCGGACATCCCTCCCATCATAACATCTAATAAAATCAAATCGTGTTCTGGAGAGAGCTTTTTTATAGCATCCTCCGCAGATGAGGCAGTATCTACTTCATATCCTTCATTTTCCAAATTGAAAGACAGTATCTCGCAGATATCGCACTCATCATCAACTATCAGTATCCTTTTCTTCATCTTTCTTTATACCCTTGCTGTGCTTTAACACCTTAGCATCAATGTAGAAAACTATTTCTTCAACTATGTTGCAGCAATGGTCTCCAATTCTCTCTATCTTCCGCAATATCAAAAATATATTTAAAACCTCATCACCTTTATCCGATTCTTTTTTTACGAATTCGGCAAGGGTCTTTTTGCCTTCTTGATAGAGTTCATCTATCTCATCATCTTTTTGCAGAATTTTCCCAGAAATTTTAGTGTTATCTGATTCAAACATCACAAAGCTGTCGGAGAGCATAGAGATTGCAGCATCAAACATAGCTTCTATTTTTAAATCTTCCTTAAATGTTTCTGATATAACGCCGCTGCCATCAACAACCTGCCTTGCAATCCCCTCGGAAAAATCAGCTATGCGTTCCAATGTTGAGCTGATTCTTATCATAGAGATTACCAATCGCAAATCCATAGCAACTGGAGAGAACAATGCGATGAAATTTTCACACCCCAAATCCACGCTGAGTTCAAAGGAGTTAACGCTCTTTTCGCGCATAATCACTTCACGTGCAAGTTCAATGTTATTTGTCATATATGCTTGCTTGCACTTTTGCAACTGCGAAAGCACAAGCTGCCACATACCGCTGATTTCCTCTTTGAGCAGCTGCAGTTCTTTTTCGGAATGTTTCATCGCTTTGTCCATATCCATACCTTCCTATTGAAATTATCCGAACCTTCCTGTTATATAATTTTGGGTCTGTTCTTTGCTTGGGCTTAAAAACATCTTTTTAGTGTCGCTAAATTCAATCAATTCACCCAGCATAAAAAATCCAGTGTTATCGCTAACCCTCGCCGCTTGCTGCATATTGTGAGTTACTATTATTATTGTGTATTTTGTTTTGAGGTTGTAAATCAAATCCTCAATTTTAGAGGTAGAAATTGGGTCTAGAGCGGACGCTGGTTCATCCATCAGCAAAACATCTGGTTTAATGGCCAAGGCGCGAGCGATGCAAAGCCTTTGCTGCTGCCCTCCAGACAAATCATAAGCCGATTTGCTCAACTTGTCTTTTACCTCTTCCCATAAGGCGGCACCCACTAATGACTCCTCAACCCGTTCCTGTATAAACTTTTTGTCTTTTATTCCGTTTACGCGCAACCCATAAGCGACGTTCTCAAAAATAGTTTTTGGAAAAGGATTTGGCTTCTGAAAAACCATGCCAACTTTTTTTCGCAATTCATCAACATTAGTGCCCTTGCTATATATATCTTCTCCACTTACAAGGCATTTTCCGGTTAGCTTAGTATCTGGAATTAAATCGTTCATGCGGTTCAAAAGACGCAAGAAAGTAGATTTACCGCAACCCGAAGGCCCTATAAACGCGGTGACTTTGTGTTTCGCAGCGCATAAGGAAATATTCTTTAATGCATGAAAATCACCGTAAAAGAAATTAACTTCCTTTGCTTCTATCATAATTCATAATTTAATTTTCGAAAATTACAAATTATATGAGTTTTTGTTACATTTCTGTTAAGATTTTAGAATCCTACCTCAATTCAAACCTCTGCGTCAAAACCATGCTGCCTGCCTCCAATCTAGCATTGTAAAAACCTGCGGGAAGGCTTGCGCCATCCCAATCTATGCTACTAACGCCTGCTGGCAATTTCCCTAAATTCCTCTGCCAGACAGTTGCGCCCTTGGCATTAAAAACTGAAATTCTTGCGGTTTCTGCCACATTGGCTAGGGAAAAGGATATTGCCCCGCGATTCGAGAAATTCAACGAGCTGGCTGGAGTTTTGGCAGGGCTTGCAAAATTGTCTTCCTTTGCCGCTTCTTTTTTCAAGGAAACATGCTGCATCTGCCGATGGTTCATGTTCTCTATATCCGCATCCACAAGCAACCCGTTTTGCATAACCCCCAAGAGTTTATAGCTTTCGCCTATTTTCAGCGAAGCCAAGTAATTAAGCTCTTCCACGGTCACGCTCTTGTTTTTGCCAAACCAGGCGGAAACATCTTTGCTCTCCAAATCCTGCACGGAAATAAAAGCACGTTTTGCAAAAAATGAAATGTTCTCCCCGTTTCTATTTGCCAGCAAACTGACGGTAGAACCCGTGTTCCCCCTCAGCATAGAGAGTTGCTTTTCAGGGGCAACGGAAGATAGAACCACTCCATTTATGGAGATTATCACATCTCCCGCTTGCAACCCCGCCTGCGAAGCTGGCGAGTTTGGCAGCACGGAGGCAACGCTTGCACCCTTTTTCCCAGGGTAAACGGAAATGCCCAAGCCACCGAAGGACTCGGAGGTTTGAGCTATGACAGCCGTGCTCAACGCGGCTATGAATGTTATTGAACTGATGAATTTTTTCATACTTTATCCCCTTAGTGTTTGATTTAATTGCCAGCTCCAATTAAATCTTTTGCAGAATACATAATAGTAAAATCATCGGAATAGTAGAATATAACGTAAGTCATATATTTATCACCACGTTGAACAGTTTCAATCCGCATAGATACAAAAGTTTCATCAATTTTAAAATTTGATGTGTCAATTTTGCTAATCTCGCCCCTATCTCCATCTCTGTGTCCTGGTCTACTTCCATATCTATTATCCTTCAAGTAATTTCCATACCAATATATTATGCCCCAATATCCAGGGATTATTGTATCAGTAATGGTAGCATTAGCTGCTAACTCAAATTTTGAATTGACATCATTAAAATCAACTCTCCTAATACAGGTGATTTTATTTCCAATGTAAGATATTTCCATACAATTAGATAGCCATTCATATTCTCCAGAAAGCACAAAAGATTTTATTTGACCTGTTTCCGTGTTTAATACTGACCATTGATAATGTTCTTTATATTCATTAGTAGGCTTGAGTAAAATATTTCCATTTATCCAAGGTCTAGCTATAAATGAAATATGCGAAAGATAGAAATTTTCTGAATTATCATAGTTATTAAACTCTATTGACTTTGTCCCTATTTTCCAAAACCCAAATTTATTATTATTCTTATCAAATACTAACACGGAAGAGTCTTTATGATATTCATTGGCTACTATTAAATCATAAGCTAAAGTATCCCCAAGCAAAGGTTTTTGTTTATTCCTATAATTGACCAAGAATAATCCTGTGTGAGAGTCTGTTATTTCGGAATGCTTTTTGCTTCCTTCAAAACCCCATTCATACCAAGTTTTAGTCTTGTATTTAATTATTTTCAAAATAGCCAAAGAATCATTGTTTATTGACACCAGTTGTCCATCAGTCCATTCGGACCAATTCTCATAAGGTTTTTCTTCGGTGGCATTATATGGAGGCTGGCACCCGCATATAACCATAAGCAAAACAGCAAACAAACGACGTTTCATCATTACCTCTGGTTTCTATTGCTTCCTTGAATACAGCGGCAGTAAAAGGTTAGGCCCGTCATAGCTTTCGCATTCGGCAACACTCGGCTCTTTGCCGAACAATATATTGCCGTCTTTGTCTTTAAGCGCAATGCCGCAAACGGTTTTGTCGAATTTGCTCCAGTCCGCCAAATGCAAACCTATGTTGCCTTCGCTGACGGAATCGCCCGAATACAGCAAGTGCTTATCAAAGTGCATATCCAGCATCCAAACCTTGCCGCCAACATTCTTTGCCGAGGCTTGGGATTCAGGAGTGTACCAGTCATCGGGGGATGGAATGGAAAGAATCCTGCCTTGCGGAACGCGGAACCAAAGCTGGGCATGGTAATCCGAGAGGGCCACGCTGCCTGTGTTCTTCACGGTCACCCTCGGCTTAAATGCATTCGTCTCCCAAGGAGAGTCGTCTTTCCATGCTATCGTCCCTTTTGGAGTTGGGATTATGCCGTTGTCTTCGCTTTCAAACCCAGGTGCCTCATTGCCCCAAATTATCTTACCGTTTTTGTCGTAAATTACTATTTTGCGGTTCGCTTTTACAATTCCCAAACTGTAATCAGCAGACCAGTCATCAAGGTGCTTGTATTCATACCAGTCGGAATAGTGTATTCTTATCTGCCAGCCGTCCACGGAGGGATAAAATGCCTTTGGGGTTATCTTTTGGTTGCCAACATCAAGTACAAAACGCCATTTGTCTCCGCCAAGATTCTCAACAGAGACCGGGATATAAGGATAATCAACAACGACTTTTGGCACCCTCGCTGGATCCGCCGTGAAATAATATGCCACTTTTGAGAATTCGAGGGTATCTTCGGTAGCGTTGTAAACCAAGAAACGCGGTCTGGAAGTGTTGCTTTCATATTCTCCCCTAGCTTCGCGATGCAGAACCGCAAGCGTTACAGGGGCTAGGCGGTGACCTGGAGGAGGAACAGCTGGTTTTTGGGTTTCAGGGTCTGATGCAATTGCACTACCTATTATAACTCTAGACATTGCGGAACCAACTGGAACTGCAACCGTAGCGGTTATATTTTGATGGAGTTCTGGTAAATAATAGTCTTTTCTAAAATTTTTGCCAGAATAATTTACAAATGACACGAAAATAGAATCGCCTTTGCGAGCCATTGATGGCTGCGTGGCAAATTCCGGACCAAGGAGAAGAAGTTCAATTTGTTCCGTTCCATAGTTCAAGGTTATTGAAGAGCCTTTTCCTGGCTCATATTTGGCGGCAAGCACGGTTTCACCGTTTGCAGAAATGGAAAATGCCTGAATGCCATCGGATATATATTGAGGAGCCAAATCAAAATCACCAACTACTTCCAATGACCTTTCGCTGAGTTTACCTCTGGACACTATTTCCGAAAGTTTTAAAACCGCGTTTTTGCCTCCATATTGTGCAAGAGCAAAAGCATTGTCGCAACAGGGAGACAGTGCGCAAAGGAGATCCAAACCCTGCTGGGGCGCACCTTCATATTTGCCAAAGGGTCCGTGAAGCACAGGTTCCCAAGGGGCAAGGGCATCGTGTATGGCGTAATTGCGCGGAGCTAAAAAAGTATAGCTGGTATCGTTAAGCAAATTGCTATAATGAGGCCAGACACTATTGTAACGAGCATCTTTGGTTATGCTGCCATCCGTATTTATATAATCATTTAGAGTAAGGTTGTCTATCCAGTTATAAGCCTCATCTGCCATCCTCTCTCCTCTATCATTAGTAAACACTTCATTAGCATTGTTTTCCATTTTCGTGGGGCTTAGTATATACTCAACCCCTCTGTAAGAAAGGTTATTTAGGCAAGTTATTTCGTAATCAATCTTTACCACATGGAATTGACAATCCCATTGATCCCATTCCCAAACATGATTTTTTTCCACAAATTTATAATGCAATTTCATTGCTAAATTGGTGATTTTGAAGTCTCTTGGTTTACTACAGACTTTATATGGAAGAGAACCTTCTCTATCCTCTATAAATTCCCATGCTGAATTACGGTCTGAACGCAAAGGCGAAGATTTGCTTGTATATTCATTTCTCTCGTTATTTATAATTTTTTCCGCATCGCTTTTACTTATGGCTTGCGATATGCTAAAAAAACAGAACAAAACCAATACTACAACTTTACAGTTTTTCATAAGTCCTCTTTTTTTATTCATTTTAAAATATAGAAATATTTTTAAACTTTGTCAAGGGGTTGGCAAAATGTTATAGCGGGTTTAAAATGAAATACAGCATTTCTCATCCCGCCTCTTTTTGCCTGAACACATAAGCCAAAACTTCTGCAACGGCGGCGAAAAATTCCGCTGGCAAAGGGTCTCCAATTTCCACAACGTCGTACATAGCTCGTGCCAAAGGCTTGTTTTCAACTATTGGGACACCGTGTTCTTTAGCCAGTTCTTTTATTCTCTCAGCGAGTTTATCCGCTCCCTTCCCAACAACAAACGGAACTTGGTCCACTCCGCGCTCGTAGCGGAGCGCTATTGCCAAATGCGTAGGGTTGGTGATAACCACGGTAGCTTTTGGAACCTCTTTCATCATAAATTGCTGGTGCATTTTTTGCATAGCACGTTTGCGAGCCGCAATCACTTTTGGGTCGCCTTCGGAATTTTTATGTTCGTCTTTAACCTCGTGTTTGCTCATTTTTATTTCGTTGTGCGTTTTTCTTTTTTGGTAAATCAAATCCGCCAGGCCCAATATCAGCAAAAATAATATCACCTTCAAAAGCATTTCAACTATTATATCTATCATATATGCGCAAAAAACTCCAATTTGCATATCCACCATATATAAAATATCATCGTAATGCTTTTTTATAACAGAATAGGAAATCATTCCAACAATGGTTATTTTTATAATGCCTTTTAAAAGCTCAATCCACGCATCCTTCCCAAACATTCTCTTTAAACCAGCCAAAGAAAAAACATTTGAAAACTTAGGCTGCAATTTTTCTAGCGTAAAATGCAGACCAACTTGGGATAAATTGCCAACTACGCCTATAACTAAAAAAAGCAAAAGCAACGGGGCCAGCAAACGCAATGTCATTTTTAAGATATGATATGCCAGCGCAGAAAAATTGGTTATGGAGGGTTCCCAATCCACATAACCCGTAAAAAATTCGCGCATTATGCCTTCGCATTGGCTGGCAAAATCTCCGCCAAAAATATATAGCCCAAACAGAGCCGCCAACAGAGAAATAGCCGAAGACAAATCCATTGAGCGGCCAATTTGCCCCTTTTTAATAGCATCGGCCCTTTTCTTGGCGGTGGGTTCTTCGGTTTTATCTTCATCTTCTGCCATTTAACTATCCCCGTCCCGCTCGCAAAATAGCGAATAAGGCTCTTTGCAATTGCTCAAAGTTCGCGTTGAAAATCTGCACCATAAGCGGCAGGGAATAAATTAAAACCAAAGAACCTAAAAAAACCTTTAATGGAATACCCAGTATCCAAACCTGCAACTGCGGCATAACTCTGTTCATAAGCCCAAGCGCAACGGTGCATAGAAAAAGAGCAGCCATAACAGGAGCCGCAAATTGAAAAGCTACAACAAACGAACTCGCAGATAGTATAATTAAAATGGCCGCAAAACTGCGCGTATCCCAAACAAAATTCCCAATGGGGATATACTGAAAGGATTCAAAAAGCACTCGTATAAAAAAATGGTGGCCGCCGCTAGCAAAAAATATAACCACTAAAAGAATGGTTAAAATTATTGAATATATATTACTCTGAAATTCTGTAAAAGGGTTCATAGAACCTTGCATTAAACCTATATCACGTGCAATCCATTCGCCGCCCATAGCTATAAAATGCAATAAAAAAGATGCCGCAAAACCGATTACAATTCCTATGAAAACTTGTTCCATAACAAGCATAAAAAAGAATACCGGTGAATTTGCCATAGTAAAACTTACCAATGGCATTTGCGGGAACACCAGAATCGTGAGCAAAAAAGATATTGCGGCTTTTACGGTTGTAGGCACGGAAGTCATCGAAAAAGCTGGCAACAGAAAAATTATTGTGGCTATGCGTATAAGAGCAAGTATAAAAAACTCTATTTTTTCTACGGCAAGGTCGGCAACTGAAGAAGCAAGCGAGAGCATTTTATCTCCGTTTCCATCTCACTCTATATCTCGGTTCGTGGAGAATTGCAGCCCAGAGGATGCCTTGCGCGGGGTCTTTTAGGTTTATTTTTGAATTGAGAATGGAGAATGGAGAATGGAGAATAGGTTTTTCTTCTATTATTATTGGCTCTTTCTTTTTAATTTCTACTGGGGCTTCGTCTAGTTCTGGTTCTTCTTTTGGTGGATGGTTCACGACCATGCGTATTTCTTTGATTGGGCTTTGAGTGGATTCGGTTGGTTGTTGCCAAGACGGAAGTGGGTTTTTGGCTGTTTTTGCAGCTTCTTTTTTTTGCTTGGCGGCATACGCTGCTATCATTTGGATAGCAACTATTGCCAAAAATACTAGGAGAGTTTCCATTTTTTATTTATGCCCTTGATCTTTTTCCGGGCCGCCGGAAATTTGGGTGCGCATTTGGGTATCGGCCTTTATGTTTTGCATACTGTAGTAATCCATAACCCCTAAATGCCCGCTTCTCAGGGCTTCTGCCATAGCGAGCGGAACTTGGGCTTCTGCTTCCACAACCTTTGCTTGCATCTCAACAACCTTGGCTTTCATTTCCTGCTCGGCAGCGGCTGCCATCGCACGTCTTTCTTCCGCCTTTGCCTGCGCAATTTTTTTGTCCGCTTCGGCGCGGTCTGTTTCCAGGATTGCTCCTATATTGCTGCCCACATCAACATCGGCAATATCTATGGAGAGAATTTCAAAAGCTGTTCCGGCATCCAAACCGCTTGCCAAAACTTTTTTGGAAATCATATTTGGATTTTCCAAAACCTGTTTGTGGGTTTTTGCGCTGCCTATGGAGCTTACAATGCCCTCGCCAACTCGTGCAATAACGGTTTCTTCACCTGCACCACCGACCAATTTGCGAATGCTTGCGCGTACGGTAATTCTGGTGACCGCTTGCAACTGAATGCCGTCCAAAGCAACCGCGCTCACCCGTGGCGTGGTGATGACTTTTGGGTTTACGCTCATCTGCACGGCTTCCAAAACATTTCTGCCTGCAAGGTCTATAGCTGCGCTCTCCGTAAAAGAGAGGTTTATGTTCGCTTTGTTTGCCGCTATAATTGCCTGCACAACTCTCAGAACATTTCCACCAGACATATAATGAGCTTCCAGCAAGTTCGTTTCAACAGGAATCCCAGCCTTAACGCTCAAAATGCGCGCTTCAACAATCATGCGGGGATTAACCTTTCTAAGCCTCATTCCCAAGAGCTGAAAAATGCTAACGCTGGCTTTTGAAAACAAAGCCTGCAACCACAAGCTAAAGAAACTTGCGAGAAAATAAACCAAAACAACAGCGATAACCGCCAGCACCGCCAAGCCAAAGTAAATCAACATATTAACGTCCATTTGCAAACTCCTGAATAAACTAATTAAACTAATGCAATTCCAGCAAGGGAAAATATAGAAAATATAAAATCACTTTTTAACGGTCAAAAAAGGGCTTCCGTCTGATGGGTGGATTTGATAGATGCCGCTCGCAGCACGGCTGGTGTTCCATACAAATTGATTGTGCCCGTTCTTGTGAAGAGTAGTGAAATGCTTGCCATGAACGTCTAAAATCGTAAGGCTATCGGCTTTGCAAAACTGAGCTGGAGTGAAATAAAACATATTGCCTACTCTATTGACAAATAACGAGGCTGGGCCGCGTGATGCTTTTTGGTTGCTCGCAAGAGCTGGAATTTCTCTGTCCGGTGGGAGTGATGCAGGGATTGTTCCCAAATCCGCCTTGGGTTTTAAATTTTTGGCAGAGGCAAGGGCAAGCATCAAAAGCAAGTCCCCTTGGCCACCCACGGTGCTTTCTTGAACCATAAAGTCGTCCGCGTTATCGTAGAAAACTCCAGCGGAGGTGTTAAATTCCTCAAAAGGGCTGTTCTCTGGGACGGGAAGCCATTCCTTCATTTTGATATGCATCTCTCTGTCACCTGGGCCTTCGGAGAGTGCCCCAACCGGAAATGCTTTGGTCAAGCGGTAAATGCCATTGTAAATATTGCGGACGCTGTAAGGCAAATCGGCAGAAGCGAGCATAGCTATGCCCCAGTTGTTGCGGCCAAATACATAATCCAAAACTCCCAAAAACGGAGCGGTGAGTGATTTCCCATCCAAGCGGCTCGCTCTTTCATGCGCGTTTGCCATGCCTATCCAACGGTGCAAACTGCCCCAGGTGTAGCCGCCTGTGACTTTCCAAACGTTGTCTATTTCATCGCTACGGTCATAACGCGCCACCTCTTGGAGCAAGCGTTTTTTTGCCGCTGCATCGCCGAGCAACGCTAAATTGTGGTTGGCAAAAGCATTCCAATCGCTCCAGCTCACCTCGTATGCGGGTGGAGGGGCGTAGGCTTTTGCTTCTCCTAAATATGAGGCCGCCAAAGCCATATTGTCCACATCGGTTGGGTCATAGTAAAAGTCGTTGGTTACGCTTCGTTCAAAAGCGGAGGCTTGGGTATCGCTTTGCCGAGCGCGGGCGTAAATCGCTTTTGCCTTGCTTTCGTAAAGAGCGGCTGAATTTGCATCTAGAGTTTTAAACACCTGTGCTCCCAAAGCCAACGCTGCGGCAGTGCTTCCCATGTGCGCACGGGATAAAGCACACAATGCGGGTCTTTTGCCGTCTAAAGCGTCCATTTTTGGCAAACGCCATCCTTGGTCGTGGTCTTTGCTATCGCCAACTTGTATTACAAAGGTATTTTCGTCCGGGAATGTTTTTGCCAAATAATCCAAGCTGTATTTTGCCTCGTCCAAAATATCTGGCAAATTTGAGGGGCTTTGCGCTTTTACAAAAAGAGAGGGATTTTCTCGGTAAGCTGTGAGCAAATGCCAAGCTAGATAGGCTTCGTTCAGAGTAAATTTTATATAATCTCCAGCATCGTAATGGCCGCCTTGCATATCCACGGTTCTACGCGGTGATGCTTCCTTCCATTTCCCTTGCTGCCAATCGCCATCAACAACGTGCACTGGCGCGGCATTGTCTTTAAGATGGCTGCTACGCATGGCGCGTAGGTGCATAAGTGCTTGTGTGGCAAACAGAGAATACGGGTCTTCGCTTATAATTATCCGTTGTGTCTGCGCTCCGGCAAACTCCAAAGCATATTCACCTTTTTCTTTTAAAGAGCTAAAGTCAATTGTGTAATAATATTCCTGAGCCACATAGAAGTCTTGGCCTTTTTTGCCTGCGGGAATTTTTCCGCTGAGAACTGTTTTGTCCCCTTTTTTTATATTCCAGCTTTCCCCCGCAATATCGGTATCGGAGAGAACAACAGCCTTTTTAACTCTTTCGGGGGCATAGCCCGCTTGGTTAATTCTAAGCCAAGTTGCAGCCTGCGATGTAGAAAACGATGTCATAGTCATCAATGCCAAAAACTGGAAAAGGAAACGCATATTTGCTTGGTGTAAATTTAGAAAACTGCCCACCACCAAAGGCACGACAACCGCATTTATTCTGTTTGAATTGATGTAGAGAGTTATACAAGACCGTGTTTTTGTGCTAAAATACGCTTGATTTCAGAAAATTTAGACGATTTTAAAGTTCCTCTGTAATTTTTTATTTGGTTAAAATCAACCCCAGCAGGTTTTAAAATATTCAAGTAAAATATAGGTTTTCTTAAGCCCCCATTTTCAAAATCCGAATTGGAAATCATTGGACAATTTGGGAAAATTTCAGTAGATGTAATAGGACATATCAAATACAATCCACCGTTTATATTCATATATTCGTGGGGACCGCTTAAAATTATTACAGGGCGAGTTTTACTGCCAAATGTATCGGTAAATATAACTTCGCAGTCATATATGCTACCTAGCAAAATAGATGCTTCGTACATTATAAGTCTTCGTCACCTGGAAACCAAGCGTCTTTAAGAGAGTTGCGAGAGAGTTGTTCGCAAAATTCCATATCGCTTTTTGAATCTATTTTTCTCAGAAAAGTTATAACAACTTCATACTGCCCATCTACAGAAACGGGTTCCAACGTTTGAAAACGAGAGCCATCATAAACAGCATTTACCGCATACATACTCATAATATACAAAAAACCGCCCCCCTCTTATGGAAGGGAGCGGCTTGTATATTTAGCCCCATAAAATCGGGTTGTTTCGTATGTATTCAACAATTTTCGCGTATTCCGTTTCGTTGCGTATTATGTGTTCCCAATAATTGCGTTGCCAAATGGACGTATCGGGTACGCCCACACCCGTTGATTTATGGGATATTTGGTGTGTATGCAATACGCCCCTGTATTTGCGTAATCATAATTTTGTAAACGAAATGAATATCTGTGATGTAAATCCGCAGGATGGTAATTCCCTCAATACGTGGTAAATTCTCTTATAAAAACATTCCTATTGAGAAGCATCTCCGAGGATAAGCTCCGCCAACACCGCCCGCTTCTCGCCCAAGATCCTTGTGTAGAATAAAATATATTCCTTTTCGCCTTTAGGAGCAAGGCGGCGAATTTCCGCCTCTGGGACAACTTCAACACCTCGTTTTTTTAAAGTGATTTTGCCAGCATTGTATTTTCTCAGCATCGCTTTGACATTGTTTGTTGAGAGCGAACTCTGTTCTATGGCTTTATAGGCGGTAAATCCATCGTGTTTAGGCGGCAGGTTTTCGCAAGACAGGTATGCGAGAGTTGAGTCTATTTGCCAAAAGCCGTGTTTTTTTGCCTCGCTCAAAAATAAATGGCTACGCACCAAAACGGGATTGGGTTCCAAAATAAAATTGCCAAGTTTTTTCACCTCTAAATTTATATCCCGCAATTCGCTTTTCTCGCATTGCCATTCAAAGGTTTTGTCTTTGCACACAGCCACTGCACGTATCATTCCTTTGCCGAAAGTTCCATTTAGCATAAGGCATTCCCGACAATCGCTCGTATTTCCCAGATAGAGGACATCGCTTTCCTTTGGGAGTTCGTTTTCGTTATATGCAGGCGGGAGTTTCACCATTCCTCCGCAAAATTTTTTGGAGAGTTCCAAAACGCTTTCAAAATTTGGATTTAACCCGCCACGTCGCGCTGGGTCTATGCAAAAAAAATCACCGCCAGCAACATCTAAAGCATTTTGCAAAATCGCTCTGTGAGGCAAACCGAGGCGTTCCATATTCTCGTTGAACATCAAAACCCTTTCTGGGGCTATATCCACGCCGCTTGCAGCAATGCTACCGGGCAACCAAAAACTATCCCCACCCATGCCGCAGCATAAATCCATAATTTTAGCACCACTATGCCACAGCTTCGCTTTATACTCCGAAATATCCCTTGCCGTTGCCTGCTCATAAGCAAGCCTATCGCAAATCAAATCTATTTTTTGCAGACAAAATTTTTCCCTTATCTTTGGCAAAATCTCAAGATAATGGAGCAATGCGTGCCTTTCTTGCGCATTAAATTTTTCGGATAATTTTTCGGACAATTTCAGCGGGTCTTTTATCAGCGGCAGACATTCATCCGCGATGGAGCGCATTTCTACGAGCCGCAAAAATTCTAAAGCATCTTCGCTTAATCCCGCAATTTCCATTCTATTCCGTAGGCAAACCTTATGCCTGGTGGCGTATAGCCGGTTTCTGGCTCCATCAGGCTGTTGTTCATGTTGTCAATTTTGGCGTAAAGAATAAAACTCTGGATTTGCATGGAACTTTTGAAATTGAGAGCGAGATAATTTCTCAAATGAAACGGGCTTGCCATGTCATCGCTTTCAAGCGCATAATTCCATCTGTCGCCAAACCAGTCTGCATCAAACAACACGCTTACCTTCAAACGTTCTTGCACAAAACGATTGCTCCAGAAAACAGCACCCTTGTAATATTTTAAGGGAAGATCTATCCTTTTTGTGCGTGAGAGATTTTTCCCTCGCTCCGCGTAAAAACACCAGTTCCCAAGTTCAAAGCCAAACCGAAAAAATAAATCACTACTCCTTATTGGCCCTGCGTTTGCCCATTTAAAAGCGGAATCCGCTGGGAGTTCGCTAAAATACCATTCTTTTGGAATAGCCCAAAACGGCATAATTGCATTTTCAGATTCTTCCTGGCGATAGCCTACTCCGTAGAAAACATTTTCGTTTAACTTATACGTAAAATTCGTTTCTGTTCTTTTTCTTTTTTCGGGTTTTAATTCGCTGTTTGGGAATGCAATTCTGCCCACCCGCAAAATACGGGTTTCCTGCATATCTGGGAAGCGAGTATCTTTTTGATAATCATAGCTAAATTGCAAATGCCAAGGAAAAAACATGGTCATGCCTATATGGAGCGAAGGCGCAACATCTATAGAATCAAAAGAGGAGGCATTTCTTTGCAAACCGGATTGCCCTCTAAACGCAAATCTCCATAAGGTATCGTTTATGCCGAACAGAACCAACTGCCTATCTTGATATAATGGGATTGCTCCGCGCTCTTGAAAACGAACCTCAGGCAAATAATCCTTGCTTCTCAAATATTCGTAGCGAACACCTATATAAGGGTTTAAAGAGCTTTTATGGGAAATTCTGCCCTCACCGGTTTGCGCGTTGTAAGTTTCCAAAACTTCGGGTGGAAAATAAATGCTCTGGGGATCCAGCCTTGAATAGTTTAATTCCTGAGTTGCAAAACGGTGAGATAAATCCAATTCCCAGCTAGGTAAAAATCTGTAATTCCAAAGCAGCCTATAAAAATTTGCGCCGCCTTTAATGTTATACGGCTTTTGAGGAAAATCTATTGAATAAGTTACAGGATCTCTTTCTAAAAAATCCCTTGTTGCATCGTCATTGTCCAGCCATAAAAAACTTGTCTGCGCGGTTATGCTTGAATTAGGAAAAACCCAAGAAATTGCAGGAACAAAGTGAAAGGAATTATATGCTAAATTTCTGCCTGTCATGGGAACCCTGATGGAATCCCTTTTTAAAGTTCCTGTATAAAACTGATTGACAATATCTTGATAAATAAAATTATCGCTTAAGGGAACCATGTGCGAGGCAAGCCCTAGGGAAAAAGATACGGAGTCCAAAAGCAGCCTTTTGAAACTCAATGTAAAAGCATTGCCTTCCAAGCCATAGCGTTCCCATAAGAGGTTAGTCATCGGTGTGTCTATGGGGTTGAAATTATCTTTGAAAATCAAATTTCCATTGCTCGCGTTTAGAGACAGGCCGTAGCGTTCATAAACGGGTGGCGGAGCGTATAGCCCTGAAAATCCAAGCGGCAGCCTTCTTGCAGGTTCGGAAAAGCCCATAACTTCTGCTCCTGCATCTGGCAAACCCAGAACGGAAATCCCGTTAATCCAGTAAGCCCTGCCACCCTCCATGTCATATTCCTTTGCGAGCATTCCGAACTCATAGTGAGCATAGCGAGATATAGAAGTCTCTGCGCCATAGACGGAAAGGGCAAGGAATAGCAGAAGCAGAAAAAATGGCATATTATCTAAAACGAATATAGAATTCTCAAATAGCTTTTATATCTCGCTTTGGAAATCAGTCCTTTTTGTATTCTTTTTTGGACGGCGCAGTCGGGTTCGCTTTGATGTTTGCAGTCTTTGAATTTGCAATCGAACAAATCCTTTTCAAAAAAACCGGGGAAACAGCGGGCAAGGTCATCTGCGTCTAGGTTCATAATGCCAAGAGCGCGAATGCCTGGCGTGTCTATAACCGCCCCGCCTTGCGGCAAATCCAGATAAGAAGAGGCAACGGTTGTGTGCCTGCCTTTGCCATCTTTTTTTCTGACTTCGCTCACGTTCTGCGAAGCACCGGGCACCAGTTGGTTTATCAGGGAAGATTTCCCAACTCCGCTCTGCCCGCTGAACACAGAAATTTTGCCGTGCAATTTTTCCCTCAATTCCTCTATGCCAATTCCCTTTTCCGCGCTTGTGAAAATGGCATTGTCCGCTAGCTCAATGAACTCCTGAATTTCGCGTGAAATATTTTCCTTCAAATCGCATTTGTTTAAAACCAAAAGAAATGGAAGATTATTGAAATTCGCGGCGAGCAAAAAACGGTCTGCAAAGCCAAAGTTAAAAGGCGGGTTTTCAAGGCTCATCACTATCGCAACCTGGTCTATATTCGCCGCTTGCACAAGGGTTTGGTTTTCCCTGGAGCGTGGCCCGGGGCGGGTTAAAACGTTTTTGCGAGGCATAAGCCCAATTATAAAATTTTCATTTCCAGTTTCGCTTTTGCCAACATTTGCAAAATCCCCAACAGCGGGGAATTCTTTTGCTTCGTCCACGGATTTTGCCAAGTAAAAGGCTTTTATCTCTTTTCCGTTTTGCAAACGCACTTGGCAAGAACGCCTATGCACAGAAAGCACAAGCCCTTTTTCCTTTTGCTCTTTTAAAAAATTTTCTTCAAGCGGTTTTAATTTTTTTCTCTTGGCTTCTTTATTTTCCCTGCTCCATCTCTCTTTAAGCGGAAGGTGGTCCAAAACACCGCTTTGCATACTCTGCATGGCATTCACACGTTTTTCGCGCCATTGCCTACGCTTCGCTTTTTGCTCGTTATCCATACAAATTTTTCTTTATTCTTTTAATTTCCAAATTGAATGGAATTTCCGATTTCATTTTTTCTTCAACGGATTTGCAGGCATAGAGGGCGGTGGAATGGTCGCGGTTAAAAGATTTCCCTATAAATTCAAAACTTTTGCCCAGCAAATTTCGTATAAAATATATGGCAACTTGCCTAGCCAACACAACTTCTTTGCTGCCGCGCCCTTTTACCTTTAGGGTTTCAACTGGAATACCATAGTTCGCGGCCACAGCCTTCACTATTGCGTCCATAGAAAATTTTTTCTGAGAATGAGAAAAGTGCTCTTCTAAAATTTCCGCTGCCATTTCCAAATCGGCGTTTCTATTGTTTTGCTTAACCTTAAAACTTATGGTGCTGACTATTCCTTCTAAATCTCTCGCCGTTCCGCTTGTTTTTTCCGCTAAAAAAAGCAAAACGTTTTCATCTATGTTCATCCTTATCATATCGAATTTCTTTCGCAGAATAGCCAGCCTGTCAACAAAAGCCAAGGTGGAAATCTGGACTATAAGGCCGCCTGTTAAGCGAGAGCGGAGCGATTCATTCAAACTCTCAATATCGGATATTGGCATTTGCGAAGCTGCGATTATCGGTTTGCCGGAGAGCAATAAGGAGTTGAAAATTTGAAGCAGCTCGTGCTGCGAAGCTGTTTTCCCTTCGATGTTTTGCAAGTCGTCTATTATTAGCATATCCGCATTGCGAAACTTTGCAGACATCTCCTCTATGGGCATGGAGTTGTTCTCTTTTTTTTGCTGTATGTTTTTCACAAATTCTTCGGAAAATTCAAGAGCGGTTGAGCAGATTATTTTTGGATGACTTTTTTTTGAGTGTAGTGTATTTGCCACGGAGTGCAGCAGGTGTGTTTTTCCAAGCCCAGTTCCGCCTACCAGGACCAGAGGGTTGCCATGAGACTCATCATCTTCGGCTATAGCTTTGCAAGCCACATACGCAAGCCTAGAAGACTCGCCTTCTGCAAAAGTGTCAAACCTATATTGCGGAGATATTTCCATAGAGAGGCACGTAATTTAGTAAATGGCTTGGGGGGCTAGCTGTGTTTTTCCAAGTGGCTAAAAATCATTAAAAACGCGGTTTTTGCACAAAAGTCTTGACAAAGCATAAAAAAAATGTATATTTGTTGTAGAACAATGGCAAACTTATTGGCTAGTTGAGTTTTTTAGTTGAGAATGGAGAGTTGAGAATTGAGAGTAGAAACAGCCTTATACATCTTATCCGCTGGTGAACAGCCGAAGCTGGTAATGGAAAATACTCTCCTCTCTCAACTCTCAACTAAGCATCCCGCTTCCAACGTTTTACCCCCCCCCCCCCCCCCCCCCCCCCCCCC
>Ga0268262_10001105_pt1 | contig 34435 bp, 28 predicted proteins | sample TergutNc150P3_FD_190354 | JGI IMG/M metagenome (GOLD analysis project Ga0268262, IMG submission 190354) | Nasutitermes corniger P3 segment gut microbial community from laboratory colony in Florida, USA - Nc150 P3 (SPAdes) (version 2) | ecosystem: Host-associated > Arthropoda: Insects >...
TTGGAGCTTGGAGCTTGGAGCTTGGAGCTTGGAGCTTGGAGCTTGGAGCTTGGAGCTTGGAGCTTGGAGCTTGGAGCTATTTTAGTATAATGAACCTTTCCTCCTGTGTCAAGTAATTTTTTCATGAAATTTTTACCTCCTTGGTATTATAAAATTTTACAGCTAACAATAGCTATTTAGACAATAACCTTTTATTATTTTTAAGATGATATGTCAAATTATTTTTGCACTATTATAAAATAATCTATAATTTTACGGATTAAAAGGATTAAACAATCAGTATATATTTAAAACCTTGACTTTATCACATCTCAAACTATTTGCTTATAGACAAGAGGTTTTCATGATATAGCAATGTCGCATAGGATTAAAATAGTTGCGGATACAGGCAAAACTCTTGATAAAACGGAGTAAATAGAATGGGTAATTGTAAAAGATGCGGAAAATGCTGCCGGGATGTTCGGCTTGCAGAATCGCCCGAACTGTTAGAGAAAGCATATAACTATTGGAAGAAGAGCAAGGAGATAGACCCGAATTTTTCGGAGATATACCTTATATATCCCATGCTGACATTTTTATTTGAAAATCAGAAGGAGGACCTTTCGTATCATTATCTATGCAAGCACTTTATCATAGATGGGGACGGGCTGCCTGCATGTTCCATACATCCCATAAGACCTAAGATGTGCAAAGATTTTCCCTATTATGAAGACGTTTCGCATATTCAGGCTGAAGAGAATTTAAGTCCATACGAAGGCTGCGGATATAATGATACGGATTAGTTTACTGTTTTATAGTCTCTATGGCTATTCCAAGCTTGCTGATTCCTGCAGCCTTTGACGTATCAAGCACTTTAACAAGTGTGTCAACAGAAGCCTCCTTGTCGGACATTATTACAAGTCCTGCCTCTTTAGTCTTTTCAATATCTTTTGAAAGATTCTTTGTGAGGTCTTTTAATTCAATCTTTTCAGAATTAAAGTATATTGAATTATCCTTTGTTATACTTACAGTCACAGGTCCCTTAAATTGTTCTATATTAGCCGTTCCTTTCGGGATATTGACCTTTATTTCAGACTGCTTGTTGGTATTAAATGTATAGAGAAGGCTAAAGCTTATGAAAAAGAAGATAAAGAGATTCATTATAATATCTGTAAGCGCGGCAGATTCAAGCGATACAAGGCGTTTATTTGTAGTAACGATTTTCATTTTTTAACTTCATGCACATCTTTTATTGTTTCAAGAAGTTCTTCTCCATAGAGATTCAATTCTTTTGTCATGCTGTCAATTTTTCCAAGCATAATATGATATATAATATAATATGGAATTGCAACAATAAGCCCTGATGCTGTTGTAATCATAGCTTGATAAATTCCCCCTGCAAGGAAATCAACCGTAACAGATGCGGCGGCCTTTTCCCATGCTATGAAAGAATTAATAAGTCCAATAATCGTACCAAGAAATCCAAGCATGGGCTCTATGCCTATTATTATAACAAGGAAGAGCATATACTTCTCTGCATCAGCTATTGCTAAGATTCCGGCTCTCTCCATAGCTTTTTCTATACTTGTATGTTCTTTATTAATATTCTCTAATCCTGCATTAAAAACTTTTCCGATGGGATGTTTCGTTTTGGAACATTCGTCAATTGCCTTATTTATATCATTATTTTTTAATAGTAAGTATATCTTTTCAATAAATGAATTAACATCCATCTTTATAGATAAAAAGTAGTTTATCCTGTTTATCACAATGGCTAAGGCTATTATTGATCCGAGAATAATCGGGATCATTATTACCCCGCCTTTATATACAAGTGTATCGCTTAACATATTTTTAATCGCCTGTTTATTTACTATAACAATTGAACCGACAAATTATTTAAACAGATAATTTAAAAGAACAATCATTATAATATTGTAATTATCATTGCAATGATTGTAATAATAAAAATCAACAAAATAAATTGTAAATTTTGTCAAAATCGTGATTCTGCTTTTTATTTAATTGAATAAATTATACTTATGTTTAGTTTTGTCTTATTATGTATTATTTTGACATACAATATAATTTGTCATAAACAATAATCACGCAGATGGAAAAACAGATGATTGCAGCGGAGCGCTTAATAAATACAGAGCAACAGTATAGACAAAACACAGGAATAAAATGAAAAATACAATCGACCTTGCGGAAAAAAAGATTGGACCTCTTCTCTTAAGCTATTATCTCCCTGCATTCATAGGAGTTATTACGGGAGCGCTGTATAATATAATTGCAAGAATCTTCATTGGACAGAGCGTAGGTCATGAAGCTCTTTCCGGCTTATCCGTAGTATTCCCTATTATGGTAATAATTATGGCTTTTGGTATGCTCTGCGGGATCGGGTCAGGGATTATGACGTCTATGGCGTTAGGCAGGCATGATAAAGCCTATGCCGAAAAGATTCTTGGGAATGCCGTTGTATTAATGATAATTATTTCTTTAATTCTAACCATTGTCGGCTTTATAATAAAGATTCCGCTTTTACATTCTTTTGGAGCTACCCATGAAACTATAGAATATGCAAATGATTATCTTGACTTAATATTAATAGGTACGCTTTTTGCCACAGTAGGATACGGACTCAATTCTTCAATAAGAGCCGAAGGGAATGCAAAGATAGCCATGTACTCAATGCTCATAAGTATTGTAATTAATGTAATATTAGATGCAATTTTAATCTTATGGCTTAATATGGGCGTAAAGGGCGCGGCTCTTGCTACTGTTATTGCGCAGTTTGCTCTTATGCTCTTTGTTATTTTTCACTTTAGAAGCAACAGAGCGGTAATAAACCTGCGGCTGCAAAATTTAAAGCCGGAGAAAAAAATAGTAATCGGAATAGTCTCATCCGGTATGGCGCCGTTTGTGATGCAGATTGCAAACAGTATAATTCAAGGCGTTTTTAATACTCAATTAATTAAATATGGCGGAGATATTTCAGTTGCAGCAATGGGTATCATTAACAGCGTAGTTATACTTTTTGTTATGTCAATTATAGCTCTTAACATGGCTGCGCAGCCTATCTTTGGCTATAATTACAGCGCAGGTAATTATAAGAGGGTTAAAGAAACATTAGATATTGCAATTAAATCCGCCACTATTCTTGCAATAATTGCATTTATTGTAATAGAAATTTTTCCTCATTGGATTATACTAATGTTTAATAACAATGAAGAGCTTATTATAAAAGGCACAACAGGCATGAGGATATTTATAATAATGTTTCCATTGGTTGGTTTTCAAATTATTACAGGAAATTTTCTTCAATCAATCGGAAGAGTGAATACGGCAACGATGATGACATTAATGCGGCAGGTTTTTTTGGTTATACCTTTTCTGTTTATACTTCCTAAGATATTTTTTTTAAACGGCGTATGGTTAGCCATGCCTGTATCAGATTGTATCAATGCAGTTATTGTTTTTTACATTCTTAAAAAATATCGCGCAAAGATAACTTATCAAATAGAGAATGTACAATATACAATATCATGGGCGTCTCACAAGTAACACGAGAACGCAGGACCGTAACTTACTGGACAGCCCCAGCATAAATAAGTCAGATAATCTGCAATTTTCGATTATTTTTTTTAAAAAATTCACCTTTTAATGAATTAATGAAATTTTTCACAAAAACCTCACAGTGAAGTTATTGACAATTTTTTATGTTTGCCTTATAAGATTAAATACTCTGTAATTACGAAGAGAAACGGCTATGAACCTTGAACAAAAGCGCAGGGAGATTTTTAACGGAGATTTTTATATGATTAATGATTATATGAAAATATATTCATTTGACGTAAGATATGGTAAACCCCAAAAAAGTTTTTCTTCAACCTTTATTAATAGAAAAGCAATCATTTCAATGAAAAAATTAATTCTGCCGCTTTTTATTTTAACGCTTACACTCATCTTTACCGCATGCAATCCGGATTTAGGCGAAGATGAAATCGGCGATGTGGCATCTATGTCTGCGGGCTATCATCACGCAGCAGCCATAAAAAGTGACGGCACTTTATGGACATGGGGGATGAATGATAGTGGGCGACTCGGCATCGGCACAACAACATCCAAAAACACACCCCAAAAAGTAGAACTGCCACTCAGTGCAACCGGTACAAAATGGGAATTTGTATCTGCGGGCGGAAGTCACACTATGGCACTCACTGATGCGGATGAACTATATGCATGGGGAAATAACTTTGATGGGCAACTCGGCATCGGCTCAACAACATCCAAAAACACACCCCAAAAAGTAGAACTGCCGCTCGGTGCAACCGGTACGAAATGGGTATCTGTATCTGCGGGCGGAAGTCACACTATGGCAATCACCGATGCAGGCGCGCTCTATTCATGGGGAAATGGCTTGGATGGTCAACTTGGCCTTGGCAACCCCAAAGAAAATAAATCGACACCTCAAAAAGTAGGACTACCATCCGGTGCAACCGGTACAAAATGGGTATTTGTATCTGCGGGCTCTGATTACACAATGGCAATCACTGATGCCGGTGAACTCTATTCGTGGGGATATAACAGTTACTATAAACTTGGTATCAACGATAATCTAAACGGTCAGATTCAAATTCCGCAGTTAGTCAAGATAAATGGAGTTGGAACTAAAGACTGGAAATCGGTCTTTGCTGGCATGAATCATACCATAGCCACAAAAACGGACGGTTCTATCTGGGCATGGGGTTCTTATACCACAGGGAAACTTGGCCTTGGTCCGCTAACAGGAGACATAAAGACTCCTGCGCAGATAGGGACAGATAAGGATTGGGCATCGGTATCGGGAAGTCAATACCACACTATAGCTCGCAAAAAAAACGACACTATCTGGGCATGGGGAAAAAATGATTATGGTCAACTTGGCGACGGCACAACAACAGACTGTGATAGACCCAAACAGATAGGAACTGCAACAGACTTAAAAGCAGTCTCTGCGGGCATTGATTACACCACAGCGCTTAGAGAAGACGGCATACTCCTGACATGGGGACTTAATAGTCAAGGTCAACTTGGTACAGGTACAAAAACAGACCGCAACAAGCCCGGTCCTGTTAAATGGGGCGATTAGGAAGCGGTGAATTGAAGCGGATGAAAAAAACTTCTATATTAAAATTTTTCGCAATATTAGCTGTTGTAATCATTATACATGGAATAATTATGCCGTGTAAGGCTTACGCCTTTGATATGACTGCAGGAGCGACTACATGGTACGCATGGGGCGACCAGTTTAATGTACAAAAAGAACCAAGTTTAGGCGCAAATAAAAATTCCTTTATAAAAGGCGATCCGGGATTCCTCTATGGTCCTGTCATATCTGCAAAATTTAACGACGATTTTAATCTTACATTTGTATTTCTCTATGGAAAATTTGACGCGACAAAGAAAAACGCATCTATGGCAGCAAAAGCCGAATTCGGCAGAATAGATTCAGACCTTGCCTTAAACTATAAGTTAAACAATTACTTCAAGGTCTTTGCAGGTATAAAATATTTAGCTTATGACATTATACCTTCCAGTGTTTCCCCATATAGCATTAAAATGAATGATAAGCATATAAGCTGCGGACCCGGCATAGGTTTAAGCGCTACTATACCAATTACGGAAAACGTATTTTGCCTTGCCACTTTGTCGGGATTATATATGCGGGGTGATGATAAAGTTGAAGCAACTATGTGGGGCATTCCACACAACTTGAATATAGATTATAATGAATATGGCGTCAATTCAAACCTGTCAATTGCATATTATATATCGGACTTATCAACAGCAATAAGCCTTGGCGCCAGATTCCAATACATTATAGCAAATTATAATGATAACGACATAGGTCTGTCTTCCATAAGATTTAAGATGTACGGGGTAACGCTGAGCGCAACATATACTTTTAACATATAGTCTTAACGGCGGTTTTTATGATGCGGTTATGATAAAATTCAAAGCAGAGCTATTTTTTTCAAAAACCTCACACTGAAGTGATTGACAATTTTTTATGTTTAGTCTTATAATATTAAAAAATTTACTTTAAAATAAGGAATAACAAAAATGAAAAAAACATTTCAATTTCTATGGGTTATTACATTTGCAGCGGTAATCGCAGTTTCATTGATTAGCTGCGGTAAAAAAAGCGACACAAGTGACGGCGCCGACGGCAAGGCTGGGTCTTTTTTCAAGATGTTTAGCAGCGGAACATATCACATGAAAGCTAAAATGGCCGGCGGAGGAATGGGTATAGAAATGGAGTCCTTCGTTAAAGGCGGTGATTCGGCTACAATAATGAAGGTTATCGGGCAAAATACCAGAATGGTTTCTAAGGATAAAAAAATGTATATGATCAATGACAGCGCAAAAACCGTCACTGTAATTCCCGTACAGACAGGTTCGTCCGAGGACCCGATAAAAACAGACGGAATGAAACTTACAGGTTCTGGGACTGCTAAATTTAACGGGAAGGATCTCCCTTATGAGGAATACTCCGATGGAAAAGGTAACAAAGTACAGTATTTCCTTGACGGGAGTAAATTAGCCGGAATACGAAACATCATCAACTCAAAAACAGTTGATATTGTGATTCTTGTACTGGATCAGGACGTACCTGCCGGTGTGTTTGACATCCCAAGCGGTTATAAGCAAGTCGGAGCTTTTTAAAACTTGTATAAACAAAGGGACTGTTTGATAAGTTTTAGTTCTACCACGAATAACACGAATGAAAGCATGGATAAATCTGGAAAAGATTATTCGTAATAATTCGTGTTATTCCGTCAGCAGGCTCTGACCCCTATATGTACCACATTGTTGCACACACATAATTTTTTCATAATGCTCTGACCCCATATTCTAACATATACGTTGCCTGCGTGTCACTTTTCAAACAGCCCCTTTTTTTTACAGAATTATTAAAAATTTAAATTTTTAAATTGACATTATACGTATGTATGCTATTTTTTTGTTTAGTCTAAAGGAAAGGTATATAATATGGCAAAGGATCTAACTGATAAGCAGCAGCTTATATTAAGCTTCATAAAAGAGATGATTCATAATTCGGGATTTCCTCCAACAGTGAGGGAGATTGGCGATAAGTTTGGAATCACTGTAAAAGGGGCATATGATCATTTAAAGGCTATTGAAAAGAAAGGGTATATTAAAACAGAGCAAAACAAGTCGCGCGCAATGATTATAGTTGATGATGATACCCCAAAGAGTTCGGGAATAAACATTCCTCTCCTTGGAAGGATTGCAGCAGGATCGCCTATACTTGCAGTTGAGAATATTGAAGATTATCTCTCATTCCCAAAAGGGATGTTTAAATCAGGCGAGTATTTTGCATTAAAGGTTAAAGGTGATTCTATGATTGAATGCGGAATTTTTGACGGAGATATTGCCGTTATTAAGAAACAGAATAGCGCAAATAATGGAGATATAGTAGCAGCCTTAATTGATGAAGAGGCAACGCTTAAGGAATTTCAAAAATCTTCGGATTCAATAAAATTGTTACCTAAGAATGCCGCTTATAAACCTATTATACGCAGAGATGTTTCCATAATGGGAAAACTTGCTGCAGTATTCAGAACTTATAGGTAGTCGGTAAAATTGACTTGAATAAAAAAGTGTTTTATATTTAATCCTCTTTGAAAATATCTCACTAAAAAAAGAATCTATGAAAATCAAATTTATACCAATAATTATTTTATTATTAACAAATACCCTTTATGCTTACCCTGTTGCAGGCGTTTCCGCTATTTTAAGCAATACAACAAGAGGATATTCCATAGCATCTCTCATTGAAAAGCATATACTTGATATTTTAAAAAAGAATAACTTTGATTCTATAGATGCTGAGATACTAAACCGCGAGCTCACTAAATTTAACTGCTTGGAAGAAAAATGTATATTAAACTTTGCCGAAAGTGCGGATATTGACTTAATGATTTACGGCAGTGTAATTGATAAAAAAAATTCGATAGAAGTTAAACTTGAAGCATTTGGGATAAATACCCCTTTTAATAAAAGAGTAATTAATAGATATGAAATTAAAATTCCATTGAACGCTAATGTTAATTTAGGTTTGAGGGAATTCAGCTTAATAGGTGAAGAACATGCTGCTAAATTTATCTCGCAAACCTTAAACGTCTTTGTATATCATAATAAAGAGAGTTCTATCCCTGTCCCTTATAAAGATAAGGGTTATGAAATATCAAACTATTATGAAAATCGCAAAAGGGAGATTGTTTTTGAAAAATCATCAATCTATGATACGTTTTTTTTGTTTGCTATTACGCCTGTTGCAAGCGCGTCAATGCCCGCAGTATCGCCCTATTTAGGTTACTATATGAACAATGATTGGAAGGGGTTAGGGCTATGGATGTTAAATGCGCCGCCTTATCTTTATTTAGAAGCAAGAGGATTTCTCAATTCACCTAAAAGGATAAAAAATAGAAATGAAGATGTTTCTAAAAATGATAAGGCAATTAATCGCTTTGCCTGGTATATGCTTTTTCTGGGTGGTATGCCGCTATTCGTTGATTCGTTCTCGCCGGGCTATTTGCATCAGGCTGCATATTTTACAGGCAGCGTTAGTCTCATGGGGAGTAATGTGAGCGCATGTATGCTTTCGCTTATAAGTAACGGTGCCGGGCTTTTTTACAGAGGGGAACGATATTGGGGATATTTTTATTTTCATCTCAATAACATTTTACTTTTTATGACAATGAGGGAGTTTTCTTATCCTGAGTATTATAATGAAATATCAAATACATACGAAAAGGGCAGCAGGAATAAAAACAGGGCTATTGCATACGGTTCATTATTTATTTTATCTAAAGCGGTAGAGATTTGTCATGCACTTATTGCAAAAGAGAATATCTCAAGCGGAGAAGTTGTTGACGAATACATTATACCGGCGCCGCTCTTTATGTTAGATGAAAAGGGTTCGCCGGTATTTGGCGTTAATGTAACTGCGAAGTTTTAATCTGCAAAATAATTTGCTATAAAATAATAATCTTACTAAAGAGTTGACATTAAATACAATCTCCATTATATATTAATAAAAAATAATGTATAATAAACTTTACTAACATATTAAAGGATCTAAATGAAAGAACTCTCTCCTGAAACCGAACAGTGTTACAATAAGCTGAAAGAGTATCTTGCAAATTTTGAATCTGCCGCTGTTTCATATTCAGGCGGCGCTGACAGCTCTCTCCTGTTGTATGCCGCATCAACTGTTCAAAATCTAAGATTAATAGCATACACCGTAAATAGCGAGATAATTCCCGATGATGAGATTGTATTTGCAATATCTCTTGGGGAAAAGTTTAAGGTTAATCATTATATTCTTAATGAAAAGATTCTTGCATCGGATGAAGTTAGAGAAAACTCTCCACAAAGATGTTATTACTGTAAAAAAATAATTTTAAGGCGGGTTATCTCCGCAGCGTTAGAGCATAATATTAAAACTGTTTTTGAGGGATCCCATTTTGGAGATACTATGGATTACAGACCGGGATTAAAAGCAATAGAGGAACTGAATGTTTTAAGTCCTTTAAAAGAAACAGGTTTTGATAAGGCTAAGATCTATGAGCTGTCGTCATACTTGCAGCTCCCCACTTCTAACAGGGAATCTTATCCGTGCCTCGCAACAAGAATCCCATATTGGACGCCTATAACTGTTGATCTTCTAAAAAAAACGGAAGATGCGGAAAAAATTTTATCCTCTCTGGGATTTAAAAAGATACGGGCTAGAATACATGGAGATATTTTACGGATTGAGGTCGATCCATTAATGATACATGATATTACCGTTCCGGAGACAAGAGAAAAAATTTATGAAGCGATGAGTAAAATCGGTTTTTCATATATTACGCTTGACCTTAAAGGCTATAGAATTGGAAGTATGAACATTAATGTAGGGGGCTGTCTGATAAGTAACATATAGGTAATTAGTTACATATTACGTCATCGCGAGCCGTGTTTTAAGTTCGTTAGTAAAACAATGTAAACTCGGCGTGGCGATCCAGTGGAATAAATTAAAACTCCGGATTGCCACGCGCAGGTTACTTAATCTATACTCAAACGGGTTGAAGCGCTCGCAATGACGCAGGTATGTACTTATCGTTTACTCTTGTTACTTATTGGACAGCTCCCGTGTAATAATGATATAGAACTGGAAATATAAATATAATTATAAATAAGAATAAAGCATGAACATAAATTTAGGTGAACAAAATGAATGAAGAAAAGATTTTATCTATCATTGAACAGATACGCAAAAAAGAGATTACAGATGAAGAAGCTCTCGCCTTGCTAAAAATACTGCCCTATGAGAATATAGACTTTGCATGTATTGATCACCATAGATCAATAAGAACAGGTTATCCTGAGGTTATTTATTCCGAAGGGAAAACAAATTCACAGGTAAAGGAGATAGCCGAAAGGCTGTCCTCAAACAATAAAGTAATTATGGCAACAAGAGCTAATGACGAACTCTTTAATTTTCTTAAACCATACTTTGATAAAATTACCTATAACAGTCTCGGCAGAATAATCATTATTGGGGATATACCCAATCCTGTAACAGAGGAAAGAGTGCTTGTATTAACAGGCGGCACAACCGATATACCTGTTGCAGAAGAGGCTGCAATAACTGCAGAAGCAATGGGTTCGAGTGTGGATAGACTCTATGATGTGGGTATCGCAGGAGTGCACCGCATATTATCAAAAATCGATCTGCTGAGGAGCGCTAATGTTATAGTTGCTGTTGCAGGTATGGAAGGGGCATTGCCTGCTTTAGCTGCAGGTCTTGTCGCTAGACCGGTTATTGCAGTTCCAACCAGTATAGGTTACGGCGCAAATTTCAAAGGATTATCAGCTCTGCTGACAATGATTAATAGCTGCGCGCCCGGTGTTGCAACAGTAAACATAGATAATGGATTCGGCGCCGGTTATCTTGCTGCAATAATAAATCAAGGGAAAAGATCTCTATGAAAAAAATATATTTTGACTGCTTTTCCGGAATAAGCGGGGATATGATAATAGGCGCATTTCTTGATGCCGGTTTCAGTTTTTCAATTTTAGAACAGGAATTGGATAGACTCAATATTAGCGGATATAACATATCGCATGAAAAATGCACTAAGAATAATATTTCGGCATCAAAATTCTCTGTCAATGTAACTGATGATCAACCTCACCGACGTTTGAGCGAAATCATAGAAATCATAAATAAAAGCGGCTTAAATGATAAAGTAAAAGATAATGCCGTATCGATCTTTAAACTTATCGGAAATGCCGAAGCATATATCCATAATATTGATATTGAATCTGTACACTTCCATGAAATAGGAGGTATGGATTCAATAATCGATATTTGCGGAGCGGCTGTATGCTTTCATGAACTTGGCATTGCAGAGATAGTCTCATCGCCGCTAAATACGGGCAGCGGTACTGTAAATACAAGCCACGGCATTTTACCTGTTCCTGCTCCGGCAACTGCGGAGATACTTAAGGGTATCCCTGTATATTCCGGTAATATCAGCGGTGAATTAACAACACCTACAGGCGCTGCTATAATCAAACACTACTGCCAAAACTTTTCAAATCTTCCGGACCTAAAAATAGCATCTATCGGATATGGCGCAGGAACAAAGGATTTTTCTATCCCGAATCTTTTGCGTATATTCATAGGCGATTGTACGGAAGATTATGCTGCCTATGATGAAGCAATGGAAATAGAGACTTCTGTTGACGATATGAATACCGAATATTTTTCTTACTTGTTTGATTTACTGACAGCAGAGGGAGCTCTTGATATTTCTGTTATCCCTGCCGTAATGAAAAAAAACAGACCGGGTCATATAATAAAAGTTCTTGCGCACAAAGAAAAATCCGACAGAGTTGCAGAGATATTATTTAGAGAAACAACAACATCAGGTTTAAGAATAAGGAGCGTAAAGAGAAAAATCCTTGAACGATTTTTTATAACTGTAAAAACAAAATATGGAGAAATAAGAGTGAAAGTTCATAATTTGGATAAGATGCCAACAACAATATCCCCTGAGTATGAAGACTGCAAAAGGGCTGCCGTGGAGCATGAAGTACCGCTTAAGCATGTTTATAATGAAGCAATTATTGAAGCTCAGGGATTATTTTGAGACAGCTCATAACTCTTTTTTAAGGATTTACTAATTTCCATGAGCTCAGATTCATCTTTAATATTAAATTTATCAAGGACTGCATCTTCTATATAATAGTATGAGTATCTTTTACTCTCAATACCTGCAATCATATTGGCTAAGTAGGCGCAAAAACCAACATCTTTAAACTCATCTGATATATTCAAGGGTGAGTGGTGATATTTAGCTACCTCAGATAAAAAATTTGGGAAATTCCATTTTTCCGAAATCAGAGATCCAATCTCTGCATGGCTTATACCTATAGACATCTCCTCAAGAACAGTTGCAGTAATAAGATCTCTGTCTTGTACAAGATCAGCAATCTTTTTCATTCCTTTATCATCAACAGTAAGGAGTATGATTTTACCAATATCATGGAGGAGTCCTGCGGTATAGGCGTTTTCTATTTCTCCGCTCTGAAATTTATATTTTAATGCAAGCTCTCTGGAATAAAATGCCACCTTTGAGCAGTGAGCCCAAATCTCTTCAAATTTTTTGTACTTGTTCTCCATAATCTTACGGGCATTTCCGGCAATAAGTATTAATTTTAGATTATTTAAGCCTATCTTAATTAATGCTTCTCTTACATCATTAATCCTCTTGTTAGATATAAATCCTGCCGAATTTGACAATTTGATAACATCAGAGGTTATTGATATATCACTTTTTATAATGTTAGCTATCTTATCAATATTAGTATCAGGATTTGAACACATCTTCATTAACGTAATTATATTTTCAGGAAATGTCGGAATACCTGTTATTTCGTCCAATATCTGTTCCTTTATAGTTGTTATAACTCCAACAGGTTTTAGTATATATGGCACTTGAACAGAAGTTACAGTAATGCCATTCTCGCTGCTGATTTTAAAAGCTGAAGGATCAACGCCTATACTTTTAAGAAGCATTATAACCAAAGAAAGTCCAAGACCTGCGCCTTCGGTATCATCTCCAACATTTTCATATATATTAATAAAATCAGACTGCTGAGTTACCAGTGATATTCTGTCATTTATCCTTTTCATCTCTTCAGGTAGTATAACTGTATTATTCTGTATAACAAAAAGAATAGAATCACTCTTCTCTGTAATATTGAAAATGATTGTAAGATTACTTTTTAGAATATTATCCTTGAAAGAATCTAAATCTTCAATGGCCTCTTTTTTGAATTTTTTTATACCTGTATCATAGTCTTGCTGGTTATTTATATCAAGATTATTTATTTGAAAGAAAATCCTCTTTACATTAGCTTTTAATGAATTTACCAAAAGTTCTCTTAAAATTGTTATCATGGTATTAGAAATAAAATGCAGATCATGCTTCTCTAATTCTCTGGTTACTATACTTTTAATTATCATTAAAGCATCAGCAGAAATAAATTTAAAATTTAAATTTATTGGATCGCCGTTGATTATTTTTTTATAGAGTAATTTTTTCTTTTCAGTTAACATATTGATCCTAAAATTTATAGAGTTATATTTTTTCAACTATTACAGAAATATATAAATAAAAATTTTTTCTATACTTTCTATGCATAGAAGTTTCAAAATGATCTTAATTATGCTTAATTTCTACAACAAAATATTTAATAATTTTTTAAATAAAAATTGATTTTTGAAATATTACAATTAGTTGTTTAATTAATCAAGATTATATTATTATAAACTAATATATTTGACAAAAAATTCTTAAATTATTAGTATTTCTACTATTATTTACTATCATTATCAGGGAGTTTATTAAGATGCAGATTAGATTTTGGGGTACAAGAGGTTCTCTTCCAGCCCCTATAAATAATAAAGAATATAGGGATAGACTTTACAGAATTCTTGAATTATCTATAAAAAACCGGCTTAACAAAATTGAAGATATCGATAATTTTATCACAAATCTTCCTAATGAACTGCAATATTTATGCGGCGGCGACACTACATGCGTTTCTGTTAAATCCAATTCAGGAAAATTATATATAATTGATTGCGGGACAGGACTCAGAAGGCTTGGCGATTTTTTGATGATGGGAGAATGCAGCGCAGGGAAAGGAGAGCTAAATATAATGATTACCCATAATCATTGGGATCATATTCAAGGGCTGCCTTTTTTCAAACCTATTTATATAGCCGGCAATATCCTTAATATTTATTCTCCATATGAGAATCAGCAGGCGGCTTTAGAAAATCAGATGGCAAGCCCTTATTTTCCAGCTAAATTTCAAGATACTCCATCAACAAAAAATTATTATCTTATTGAATATCCGCAAAAAAATCCACTCCAATTAGAGGAGGATCTTTTTCTAAGTATATATCCTCTTAAACATCCGCAAGGCTGTTATGCCTATAAGTTTGTGCAGAATAATAAATCTTTTATATTTGCAACAGATGCGGAATTTACCGGCGAGGCTATTGAGTCCTCCGGCGCAACAATAGATTTTTTTACAAATGCCGATATCCTTGTTCTTGATTCTCAATATACCCTTGATGAAGCCTTTATAAAAGTAGACTGGGGTCACACGAGTTATACAATGGCTGTAAACTGCGCTTCCAACTGGAATATTAACAAACTCATATTGACTCATCATGAGCCTGCATATTCAGATGATATTCTTCAATCCAATCATCTTTTAGCCCTTGAACATGCGCAGCTTCTTTCAAATATACACACAGAGATACTCCTTGGAAGGGAGGGGATGATTTTTGACCTTTAAAAAATTTATTGTCTCAACATTTTTGATTCTGTTAATATGGGCGCAGTTAGTATATTCGCGCGGAACAAACTCGGATAATAATGCCGGGAATCAAAGACATTCGGAAAAGAGCTTAAAGGATCACAAATACTTTTTCTATTTTATAGATCCAACCATAACAAACAGCGGCGATGATGCAGAAATAACCATACTGACAGAAGCAGTCAGACGCGATTTAATATCCCGCATATTGTATATGAGATTTGAATTTAATCCTGCAATGAAGGAGATAATAAATACACAAAAACTTCTTATAACACTTTATAGCAAAGTTGCGCTTAGAGAGATAGATAGCGCAACAGCGCTTTTAAATGAAAGCGCTGTTGAGGTATTCAATAATAAAGACAGTAAATCTAAACTTTATTTGTCCCTTGGCTATAGGTCTGTAGACTTTGCAAGAAAGGTAAAGATTATGTCGGATAATCTTCCTAAAACTAACTATTCAATTAGACTTTATGAATATGTGAAAGCTATTAAAAGCGCAAAATATAGCAAACGATATGCAATAATCGCCTTAATAGAGAATAGACTGCCATTAGAAAAGAAAGATAGAATGGATTATAATAAGTACGATATAGTACAGGGTTTAATCAACCAGTATATTCCTGAGAATATAGAGAAATATAGCGCAATTCATTTTGACGATTTTTATAAAGTTGATTCATCTAAATCAATTTATGAGGCTATTAGATCTAATCCTGAAATTGAAAAAATACCCGAATATAAAGATTATTTTAAAGGATATCTATGAAAAAAATATTATTAACTTTTTTTATAATTATAATATGCTCAGTATCTTGCGCTAAATCTAAAAATGATTTTGAGTTATCTGCCGAGTTATCTGAAAGAGGATTTTATTATAGCTCTGATCAGGTAATACAAGAGTTTGAAAAAAATAGTAAAAACGCGCAAAAGAACTTCATTTTAGCAAGGGCATACAGAGATAAAAAAGAATTAAAAAATGCGCTGATATATTATTCTAATAGCTGCTTTAATGATAATTATAACTTTAATTTACGCCTATTCCCTCAGCCTGTTTATTCGTTTGTTAAGTCTTCGAGCGGTAGAAGCATATTTTATTATGATTCTGTATATGAAATAGCTTCAATTTTTTTTCAGTATGATGAGCACGAATTTGTTATTAAATTTGTTGATCTTATAAAAAAAAATAAAACTGCGCTGTACAGAGAAGCAATTATATTAAAATCAAAATCACTGCAAAAATTAAATCGCTTTAAAGACGCAGAGAGTGAGCTTAAAGATATATTGCCTCTCTTTAAAGATAGCGGTTCTTTAGCATCTGTTTATTTAAGATTAGGTTCTGTTTACGAATCTGATAGAGATTTTAATAAGGCTGTAGATTCATATATTGACGTTATTAAATCCGAAGGCGGAGCATGGCAGAATACCATTGCAGCTAAACGCATAATCTACCTGATAGATGAACATAAAATTCAGTTAGATACAAATGAGAAAAAATCTTTATTCGCATCTTCATTATATGATGCGGGAGAATATGATAAAGCCCTTCAATATGCCGATGAAATTTTAAAAGATGAAAAGTCTTCTATAAAAGAAACTGCAAACAGAACAGAAACTATAAACATGGCAGAAACTATAAAAATAAAAGCGCTTACTAAAAAAAATAGTAAGGAGATTTTTGCTTTCTTAAAAACAACTGAGAAGAATTCCAACTATGATCAATTGCTGTTAGAGCACGCAAATATATTATGGGAGAATGGAAAAAAATATGATTCTATAAAGGTTTTAGATAAACTTCTTTCAACATCCGATGATAACATATTAGAGAGAGTTTTAACCAGACTGTCATTTTTTTATGAAGAGAGGAATAAACCTGAATTCATTAAGTATATGGAATTATATATTAAGAAATTCCCAAGTGACGCAAAGAGCGGACGTTTTATCTGGCTTATTGGGCGCTACTATGTAAGAAATTCGGACAGCAAAAAAGCTATAGAATATTTCAATAAGGGTATAAAAGAGTATCCTGACAATATATATACATCATACTCAAGATTTTGGCTGCAAAAAATTAATCCTAACAATAAAAAAACAAATGATGAGTTTCTTGAAGAGATGAGCAACCATCCCGATTCATATCATGCTTTAACACTCATGAAAGCAAAGGCTGATAAAACCGAGACCTTAACCTTATCAAAAGAATTTGAAAAAGCTATAAAAGATAAAAATGGTAATAGCGCGAAAATTTTTCATAATCTTTTATTTATAAAAAACGGCTATGACAGTTCATATTCGGATAGAATAAAAGAATTGTCTTCAGATACTATTTCACAATATAATCAGATTGCCGATTTGATGAAAAATCCCGTATTAATAAGCAGCTATAAACAGCTGTTGCTTAATGCCGAAACATATTTTTATAGCGGAGACATTGACAGTCTTAATAGAGAACTCAGACTAATTCCGGATAATGACACTGAGGCTCAAAAGGATATGGCGCTTGCAATAATGCTGCATTCGATAAAGCATAAATATTTCTGTTACTCAACCTATTATGGATTTAAACTTTTAAATATACTTAAAATAAAAGAGAATCTATCACTCCTGCCTAAGACATTTTCAGAAGCTCTCTATCCTTATGGATTTGAAGAGTGTGTCAATAGTGAGAGTAAATCGTATAATATTAAATCTGAAATAGTTTTATCAATGATAAAGATTGAATCCAATTTTAACTTTAATGCAGTATCGCCTGTCGGAGCTTCGGGGCTTATGCAGCTAATGCCGCAGACTGCAAAGGGTATAGCTAAGAATCTTAAGATCAGTAAGTACAATCTGTATGATCCGTGCACTTCTATTAAATTCGGAGTAGATTATATCTCCTGGCTTAATAAATATTATAAAGGCCAGATTGAATATATGGTTGCGGCATATAATGGCGGCGCCGGGAATGTTGATAAATGGAAAACAAGGGAGTTAAATTCCAAGGATATGGATTATTTTTCAGAGTTCACTCCATTTAACGAAACAAGGGATTATATATTCAGGACAAAAAAGTATATAATACAATATGAATCTATATATAAAAAGCGTTGAAACTCCGTGCGGGGATTAATTACGAGATATATCAATGAAGTGCCCTATATTATATCTCCTAATTATATTTTCGCATCTTTTAGCATGCAGCAGTCAATTTAAAGAAGATGCTAAGATACAAAAAGAGATAATAACTGCTGTTAATAGTTATAATGATGATAATTGGGAAATACGTTTTTCAGCAGTAAAAAATATTTCAAAATATTCCAACACAGTCTATGCTAAAAATTCCATACTCCTTTTAATAAAAGCGCTTGATGATCCATACTCAGAGGTAAGGATAGAGGCTTTGAAGTCTTTAAAAAAGATAAAGGCTGCAGCAGCAGAAGAGAAAATCGGCGATTTGGCGCTGACAGATGAAAGTTCCAATGTAAGATATTTTGCTTACTTAGCTCTGGAGGAATATACCAATATATCAAATGAGAATATTTTTTTGCAGGGAGTAAACGATAATGACTGGCTTGTTAAAGAGGCGGCGCTTAGAGGGTTATTGAGAATACATGACGGCGCTATTCAGATGAAGCATATTGATATAATTATAGATTGTATAAAAAGTAAAAATATAGCTATAAGGTTAACAGCAATACAGCATCTGACAATTAAGAGCACGTTGATTTATGATGAATTAGCTGATATAATAAATGATCAAACAAGCGGCTTGACAATTCTTAAAACCGCTTTAAGTGGAATTAAGGGATATAAATTTGATATAAAGACAAAGATGAGAATTATTGAACTGCTCACTCACACAGATAAGAATGTAAGATTATTATCTCTTCAAGCTTTACAGTATGAAAAAGCAAATCTTGATAATTAGTCGGACCTCTATGCTATTTAATGGAAAATAATGAAAAAATAATTGAATGAAAATTATAGTACTTACTAAATGGATAAAGTCAAGAAGAAATGATTTAATACTGTTAAAAAGATGTCTATCAGATTAAGGGGTAAAAGATGTTTATAGAAAACGTTTTAATCAATGGTCCAATAGGAGAATCAGTTAATAAAAAAATAGGGGGACTATATCTGATTGAGCGAAATATAAAACTTCTTTCACAGATTGGCATTAAAAAGATATATATCAATTTTTCTGACTCGGATTTAGAATTATTCAACCAAAAAATTTTAAAGTATATTAATAAAGTTAAAGCAAAAATTATTATTGATAAATCAACAACCCCTAAGAACGGTTTACTAAAATTAACGCCTGAAATTTTTTTACAACAGCAATACTTTAACTATCCGGAAAAATATTTTAAATTAGAGAATGGGAATTATACGCCTGTCATATCAGACGAGCTGTTTGAGATAAAGAATAAAAGCGACATAAAAAAATGCGAAAAATTCATATCCACTTATATTATTGAGAATACAGGGGGATTCATTGCGCAGAAGATTAATAAGAGGATTTCATTACCTATTAGCATTAGATTAGCAAAGACGCGCATACATCCCAATTACTTAACTTTTTTTAATATGATAATCGGTGTTTTAAGTTCATGCTTCATATATCTATCAACATATTCCTATTATTCCGGCACAGTGAATTATATTTTAATGATTTTAGGAGGACTCTTCTTCCAGGCAGCATCTGTGCTTGATGGCGTTGACGGAGAAGTCGCGAAATTTACACTTACTGTCTCAAAGTTCGGCGGTTGGTTAGATACATTCAGTGATAATACAACTCTTCTTTTATTCCTTATTTCTAACTCATATTTATTCTATACTGTAATGGGCGGGATCGCGTCTTTTGTTACAATAATTGTGCTTTTTATCTCTCTTGCTGTAATGCTTTATATTATGATTAATTTTCTTTCAAAATTCAGCGATTCAGGGTCATTAGTGGCTTATGACAGGGAATTTCTTCAAACACTGCCGGCAGGCGATATACTTGTGAAATTTGCATTGAAGATGAAATATCTTACAAAAAAAGAGATGTTTTCAATAATTTTTTGCTTAATGGGATTTACAGGTTATATATATTTAATTATTCCAATGGCTGCATTTGTTCTTTTAGCTGCCGCAATTATACTTACAATAATACACTTTAGGTTTATAAAAGAAGTGAAAAAGAAAAAAGGGTGATTTTTTAACCGTTCACTTGAGCTTTTCTATGATCGATGTGAGTTGCTTTGACCTGTCTTTTTTTAATCTTAGGAGCGCCTTCGGGATTATATCTGTCCTGAACATCCTCTATCTTATTTGTAACTAACATACGGACAGCCTGTTCTGCTTTATTGAGGATATCAATTAACAATAGATTCTCTTCCAAAGTAAAGTCCTGTAATAGATAATCATCCATTGATACGCCTTCAGGGCATGCGCTTACTCCAACCCTTACTTTAGCAAATTTGCCGGATTTTAGGGCAACAGCCATTGATTCAACGCCTATATGGTTAAGGTTTGATTCAATATAATCAACCCTTAGCTCACCCAGTTCCAAAGAGGGATCTTCAACAATGCAAATAATATCCTTAACATTGATTCTAAGGAATGAAGCTATATATAAAACCGATTCTCCAATTAGAGTAATAAATGTCTGAGGTTTAAGCAGAACAATATCGTTTTTTAATATTTTACCGCGGCCTATTATGGATTTCTTCTTTTTTATTCTGACTTCAATATTTTCATTATTGGCCAAAATATCAATAACTTTAAAACCGATATTCTGCCTATTATTTGCAAATCTTTCGCCAGGATTACCGAAACCGACTATTAATTTCAAAAAGTTACCTCTTTTTTTAGAAAACTTTAATCTGTATCTGTATGAATTTTTACTGATTTTATAGTTTCATAAAAAGATTTATTTAACATTGAATAATTATTCTGATTGTGCTTCTGTAGTCTCACCACCAGATTGACCCTCTTCACTTGCTGCTTTTGTTTTTTCTACTGCTACAATAATATTCTCTGCTGTTGTTAAAATTTCAATTTTTTCTCCATGTTTCACATCACCAACATGTATTATCTCTCCGGGGAGTAAGGCTGAAATATCTACAGTAATCTTTTCAGGAAGATCTCCCGGCAGACATTGAATTAATAATTCCCTTTCACCATGTTGAAGGATTCCGCCCAGCTTTAAACCTGCCGGAGTTCCAAGTAACTCTATTGGAACATGTGTTTTAATCTTTTCACTCTTTGTTACTCTAAAAAGATCAAGGTGCAGAATTTTGCCCGTTACTGGGTCTTTTTGAAAACTTTTAACAAATGCCATTATATCTTGCTGCCCCTCTATATGAAGGTCAAAAATAACGCTCTCTAATATATGACCTTTGAAAAGATTTTGCAATTCTTTTTCTTTCACTTTTATAGACTCGGATTTACCGTGTGAATAAACAACTGCCGGTATAAAACCTTCGCTTCTGAGCCTGTTATTGTTATTCTTTCCTCTGCTGTCTTTTTTTACAGCTGTTAATGATTTTGCACTCATTTATCTTACTCCTTTTATTAACGCTTATACAATTATTCAAAAATTAATTTCATAAAAAAAGCGAACTTACAGATTCTCCATTATGTATCCTTCTTATTGCTTCACCGAATAACGGAGCAATTGAAAGCACTTTCATGTTATTAAGCTTTTTCTCTTCAGGGAGAGGTATAGAATCAGTAAAAATTATCTCTTTAAAGTCCGCTATCTTTAAATTTTCTACTGCATTATCCGAAAGAACCGGATGTGAAAAAAAACAGTAGATATCTTTTGCTCCTCTCTCCTTTAGCGCTATTGCAGCTTTTGATATTGAACCTGCAGTGTCGGCAATATCGTCAACTAATATACAATTCTTGCCGGAAACCTCGCCAATAACATTCATTACATCGGAAATATTTGCTTCGGTTCTTCTTTTATCAATAATAGCAAGGCTTGTATCAAGTTTTTTAGCCAGAAATCTTGCCCTGTCAACTCCTCCTGCATCCGGTGATACGACTACTACATTCTCAATCTTCAACTCTGATAAATATTGAATAGCAGTCGGGGTTGCATAGAGATTATCAACCGGTATATCAAAAAAGCCCTGTATCTGGTCTGCATGAAGATCCATAGTCAGTACCCTGTCTGCTCCGGTAACCTGAATGATATTAGATACAACCTTTGCCGAAATAGGTACCCTTGGCTCAACCTTTCTATCCTGTCTTGCGTAGCCAAAATATGGAATAACAGCTGTAACCCTCAAAGCAGAAGCTCTTACTGCCGCATCAATAATAAACAGAAGTTCCATTATATGGTCATTAGATGGATTACATGTCGATTGAATAATGAAAACATCATGCGCCCTGACATTATCTTTTATCTTTACAGATATCTCACCATCTTTGAATCTTTGCAGATCTATGCCTGAAAGCTCCATTTCAAGATAGCGAGCAATTTCTAAAGCAAGAGCATTGTTTGATAATCCAGAAAATATTTTTAACGAACCGTTAGTCATTAATTTAATCCTTCTTTCATAGCAACATACTGTTCCAGTGATATAAGTTCTTCTTTTGTATTAATCCCGCTACCTTCAATTGAATTAATTAATTGCAGGATTTCAACGTTTAAGCCAACACTTAATATGTAATTCAAAACATCGGGAAGATAATATTCCCCTTGAGCATTTTCTGTATTTATTCTCTTTAAGCCTTCAAACAGATATTTACTTTTAAAGATATATGTTCCGCTGTTAACTTCCTTTATCTTACGCACTTCGTCATTAGCATCTTTCTCTTCAACAATCCTTACAAATCTTTTGTTCTCTTTAACAATTCTACCATATCCGGTCGGATTATCCTGTATCATCGTAAGAACTGCAGCTCCGTTTTTTTCATTATCTGCTAATGATATTAAGTTTTTAAATGTTTCGGGTTTAATTAATGGAACATCTCCACAAGCAACAATAATATCTCCGTTATAATTTTTAAAATACTCTTCAGCCTGCATTACAGCGTGTCCCGTACCAAGCTGTTCATACTGCCAAACATAGTTAACCCTGCTCCCAAGTCTATCTATTACTTCATCACCTTTATAACCAACAACAACTAAGATGTCATCAATTCCTGCAATATTCAGGTTATCCACAACATGTTCAATTAAGGATTTTCCACATAGTGGATGAAGTACTTTTGGAATATGGGACTTCATCCGAACCCCTTTTCCGCCGGCGAGCACAATTGAAGAGATTTTTTTAATAATTCATCTCCTAAATTGATAGATTCTGAGGCGCAAGGATTCGAACCTTGGATGCCGAGACCAAAACCCGGTGCCTTACCACTTGGCGACGCCTCAATCGCTTAATCTAAAAGCTTTCCGCTTTCCGACATATTCCATAAAATACACTGGTAAAGTCAATTATTAATTTATATTCTGATGGAATTTAGTATAATACACCCTATTCTTTTGTTTTTCAAGCGTTTTTTTAAAATCTTTTGCACTGTTTTTATCATTAAAAATACCAAAAATACTAGAGCCTGAGCCTGACATTGAGGCAAAAATAGCTCCATTTTTATACATTTTTTCTTTAATTAATCCAATCTGAGGGTATATATTAAAAATTGTAGCTTCAAAATCATTACTAAAAATATCTTTCCATTTTGATTCTATACCTATCTGTTTTTCTATTTCTCTTTTTTTATCAATACAATCTATCTCTCTATCTGATATTTCCCTTTTTAACGAATTATATGCGTCTCCTGTATTAACATGTATTCCATTGTTGACTAAAAGAATATGACTATCACTATAGATTTCAATTGGAGAGATATGCTCACCCTTACCCTCCACAAAGGCAAATCCCCCTTTAAAAAAAAACGGAACATCCGAACCGGTATTTATAGCAGCCTCTGTTACATAGCTGTCAATCCCTCTGCCAAACAGCTCCGACACTATCTTTAAGGCTGCTGCCGCATTACTGCTTCCGCCTCCAAGTCCGGCGCCTGATGGTATATTTTTAATTATACTAAATGTAAAATCTCCGCCCTTATTTATAAGGCTTAAGTATTTTTTTACAGCGATTGTTATAAGATTTTTTTCTGACGGGGTATCTTTCAATATTGAAGAGGATTTTATTCCTTTATCTATAATTTTTACAGATACATGCTTGGGATTATCTGATAAGGTATAACTCTCAACATTTAAAATATCATGAAGGTCAAGCTCTGCCATGACGCTGAAAAGATTATGGTATTTATCTATCCTCTTATTTAAAACTTCAAGGTGTAGATTTATTTTTGCAAAAGATTTAATGAGTTTTCTCCTTCAATAGACTGTTAATATTCATTTAATTCTTAGTCTTAGTGAAATATTATAATATCTATATGCGTATGTCAAATAAGTAATTATTTAACTTTTAATGAACTAATATTATGCGAACATGAAAAAAATGATTTTACAGAAATTAAAATTGATAATATTCTACTTGTAATTACCATAGATTACAAGTATTATTGTATTACCTGATTACGGAAAATTCAAAATGACGAACTGTTTGAATAATCTACAACCAATATTTATGGAGAAACATTTAATAAATAGAGATTTAAATATAGTAATAATTTTTAAAAAGGTGAAGTTATGAGTAATATTGAATCTTTTATTAATGCAGTTAAAAAGTATAAAAATATTATGATTATAATTGTCGGATCCCCCGATCCGGACGCGCTTGCCTCTGCTTATGCCTTAAAGTGTATTCTATCTACAGTATCAGTCAATTCAGATATAATTATCACACAAAAAATATCTCTATCACAGAATAATGCTTTTGTTAAATATCTGCATATACCCTTAATATTTAAAAAGACTCCCACTCCGCAGAAATATGACGCATATATTATACCTGATTTTCAAAATAATATTGTTGAAGGAATCTCTGACAAGATACCCTGCGCTGCTCATATAGATCACCATGGTGTTAAAGGCAATATTGCGCCGGCAGATTTTTCTATTATTGATACGAAAGCCGGATCAACATGTTCAATAATTACATCGATGATAAAAGACTACTCGGGTAATTTCGATGATAAAGACATTGTTTCAATATGTACTGCTCTAATGTTTGGAATTCAGACAGATACTGATAAATATGTCCATGCTACCGACATAGATATGAATGCAATCAATTACTTATCTGAATATTCGGATAAAGCAATAATCAACAAACTTAATGGTATCGAAATGTCTCCTACAACAATGAAATATTATAATAAAGCTAAAGAAAATCTTTACATATATAAAGACTGGCACATATATGGAATTGGATATATCGATGCCGGACACCGCGATTCCATAGCTATTACAGCCGATCTTCTTTTAAATAAACCGGAAAGTCAAACAGTGATAGTGTATGCAATAGTTGAAGATACAAAAGGTCTATTCTTAGATGCTTCAATAAGATCAAAATCAAAAAAACTCGATATTAACTCATTGATAAAAAATATAACTCCAACAGGCGGCGGAAGGAATTATAAAGGGGCATACCAGATTAAGATGGATTATTTTAAAGATTGTCCTGATAAAGAATTATTATTTAAAATAGCAGGACTTACAACTGTTGAAAAAATTAAAAAGGCCAGAGATAAAATTCACATATCTGAAATTTCTACACTCTATGAATCAGCTTTAAAGAGGGTTATTTCATTTTTTAAAAAATAAATGAAATATTTCCTACTATCTCGTATGAGAAAACTTCTCTGCTGATAGTATTATCATCTCTGTTTCTAAAATTTTCTATTGCTAAACTTCCGCTGATTCCTCCCTGTATATTTTTATGGAGGTCAAGCGTCAATTTTGATGTCAGCATAAAAAGATCATATGGTTCCGGCGCTACTATTCTATAGTAGTCATATCTATTTATGTCCATTTTATATTCTATAGAAAATAAAGGAGTATTTGTGAGCTGATAAAAATTCGAGAATATATTATACAGCCATACTACATCAGTTTCAAATGTAGAGATAAATCTGTGACCATAATCTCTCTCTATAAATTTATTATTCCCCTCCATATTCATAATATAAATATAATCTCTATCATTTTCTTTAAGGTCTATACTTATATACTCTTTGTTTGTTTTTATTCTATATTCATACTCATATTTAAATCCCAGACTGTTTCTATTCCATTTAAAGACTATTCCGCATGATGGTGATATTTTTTTCTCATTGATATTATAGGTAATAAGCATACTGTCTGTGACATTTAATCCAATATTTATTAATGACGAATAGTAAGTTGAACCATTGCTGCTATCTTTTTTTAAAAAATCGAATTTAAAAATTTTTAAGAGATCAAATTCAAAATTGATTCCCGTATCCATAATTAATACCTGATTAGGGATACCAAATATGTTCCTCCTTTCACAAACCTGATTTATATTCCAAAAACAGGTAACATCAACAATGCCGGCATCAACGGACAGGTCGGTTGTAAATCCATCCATAAGTTTAAGAGAGTTATTATATTCATTAGAATTGCTGATCCCTTTAGTCATTTTATCATCGTTAAGCGTTTTGTATATAAAATCACGGGCTGCTCCGGAATTTCCTCTTCCTTTAAAATAATAGCCCGGATATCTGCCGAATAAATCATATACAGCAGGCGAGAAATTCGACAGCACATTCGTTACGCCATACTTCTCATTAAATAACCCTGTATTCTCTCCTTCAAATGGGACATCCTTCTCATCAAAATAGACTGAGCGGTTATAATTAATCTGAAAATGTTTTATATTCTCAAAAATTTTTATCTTCGCCAGATGGATCGGCAGTTTAATCCCCGCTAATAGATTAGACATGCTGTTTTTGTATCTATTAAATCCTTCACTAATTGGTTGATCGTCTATATAATCTTTAAAACCATTTTCCTGATAATTGAAATCCGTAGAATATTCCGGAGATAAATATTTAAATGCTTTAGACCCTATAGTAATATTAGCGCCGTTAATCCTTTCTAATAATTTTGAATTATCTCCGTAAAAATATGGGAGATGAAAATTTCCATTTATATCTTTCAGAACCCCTGTTTCATTATATTTATCACTCCCTTTTAATTGTACAATTTCACTTAGGGAGGTATTAATTTTTGGTCTAAGAAAAAATAGAGAGTTGGAATATTCCATCTCAATTTTAACATTTGAACTTTGTGTTTTTTCAGCTTCCTGCAATGGAATAGATGTTGATAGAGCAGTATTGTCACCCAAAAGGGAATCTCGATTAATTCTATTATGAGAGAAAGACATATCAAGCATCATCCGCAAGTGAAGATCTCCATATAAAAAATCAGTAAAACTCTGTTTGTAAAGAATAGTCGGAGAATGAACGATCTTCATTTTATCTTCAATATATCCAATTCCTGTTATACCTCCAACTGATGTTGCAGCTTCATGGGAGTTTTCATTTCTATCTATAGAGTAGCTGACTGAAATATACGGGTTGTCTTGCGAAGCTATAGTCGAATTCAACATTAAATAATCGCGCCTTGCATCGCCCCTTTTTATATCAATAACCTCTTCATTAAAACTGTCTGTACTGCTTAATTCATTTATATAATTTACATTAACATTCCAATTAGGGAATATATTTGTTGATGCGAATAATTCATTGTAGTTCTCTTTAATATTAGATACTGTTTTATTGATTGAATTAAACTGCGAAGAGTGTCCCTTATTAATATATCGGAGATTCATATCTGAAAGAACGGGAACGCCTGTGTCTGTTTTAAAGAGCGGCTGTAATATATTAAGTTCAAATTCATACCAGTAAGCATCACCCCGGAGTTTATCCGGTTCGGATACATATATTTCATTTAACCAGATTTTCCCGCTGGTTCCGGAACCATATATAACAGCCTTTATAAACTTTATTCTTTTTAAATCGGGATTTCCTTCCGTATGAAATTTTTCTATATAGCCGCTTGAGTTTTCTGCCAGTTTTAGTTTTAGCTCTTTCCAATTCCCCATAGGCGGAAAATCCGGTTTTACCCTGTATTCAATATAATCATTGCCGGATGAACCTATTACAAATCCAATTTCATTCGTACTGTCAATACTTCTGGCATTAAGCCAAATACTCATTGTCTTATAATATCTTATATCCAGCTCTTTTGTAAATTTTCTCTGAATAGAGACATTGTTGTCTGAATTTGGAATATTATATTCTATTTGAAGAGCTGTTTCACTTTCAATATTTATGTCATCAATGTTTCTGCTTCCATAAAGCGACTTATAAACACCGGATTCACGTATTAAAAAAGAATCGTTTTTATACTCAGGGTCATCAATAGAATTAACAAGAGTAATCTTAATCCTGTCGGAATTATCTATGGGACTGCCATTGAGCTCAGGATTTTTCCATTTTGAACTTATAATCTTAAGAGTATCTATTGAGACTCTTCCTCTGTTTCCAACTCCTTTTTCCAGATAGAGTCTAATACTTGTTGTCTGCTGTAGTGTCAATATCTGAGCAGGCGTTAAGGTACTCCAATTTATATAAATTCTTCTCTTTTCCCACACGCCGGTTGGATTCATTGTTCCTAAATTAACAGTATAAACATTATCTATAGTATCCAACACTCCATTCCCATTTAGATCCTCAGTGTTTAGTACTCCATCGCCTAAGGTTGTACTGTTTAAACATGGTCCGCTGCCTACCCGCGTAAAATTATTACCATTGGAATTATTACCATGAAATTCATATCCTCTATCTTCGGAATACCCTGTTGAAGGATTAGAATCTATGTAACCGTTCCTGTTAAGATCCTCCGTATGAAGAATGCCGTCTCCGTCGGAATCTTCATTAACAGTTCCAATATCCATTGATAAAGTGACGGACTCTCCTGCGCCTCCGTCATACTTAACCCACACCTCAATATACTGCATACCTGAAAGATCAATAGCCGTATCTGTTAAATGTCTGGTAACGGCAGTGACAACAGAGCCGTAAGTAAAATCGAAATCAAATGCAAGAGATACCTGCTGGCTTTGCTCAAGAATATCATTATTGTCTATATGACCCATGGCAATATTATAAGGTCCGGGTTTTACAGAGTAGTCTATCTCGTGGGGCGTAAATCCGGGTCCTCTTAAAGTTTCCAGAGAGCTTAAACTTCTATAATATTTATAATAAAGTGTACCTCGATTATTTTGACTATATAAAGCAGGCATTGACGACAGTATCCAGTCTTTTTCAGATAGAGAGACCGATATTATTTCATCAGGGTTTTCCATGTTGTCAATAAGGGCTTTACCGAATGTATTTGTGTCGGTATAGCTCCTTGCATATTCACCGTAAGCAGAGAACTCTGCAGGAATAGTTTTCTTTTTCTTATCTGCAAAGATGTTATATAGATCGGCAATCCTGCCGGGATTTAATTTTAGCGATGCATCACCCTCAAACATAAGGGTTTGTCCTCCCTCTCTCCCTGCCTCAGGGATAACATCCATTCTTCCGTCCCTTGAAAGGAGAAAACTGCCTCCAATCCTCAAACTCTTGTTTATATCATAATCTGCGCGTACTCCGCCTATAAATTTTTCTGCAGTCGAGCCAAAGGGAAGATATTCATACTTGATTTCAATTCTTGTATCCGAACTTATTACAGGATTATCAAAATTAGAAAACGATACAAAACCGGATTCATGATCTACGCTGTAAAGAGATGAAGACAGATCCTTTTCATCAACCTTGATGCGCACGCTGTTTTCAATTAAGTTATTATATTTTAGTTTAAAGAATCTTGCCTCAGAATAATAGTAAGAAGACATTTTGAACTTTGAGTATAGATAGGCATCTGTAATTTTTATCTCATTGTATATCTTTGAAGCATTTAATGCAGAAAGGAGTGATTTATACGGTTCTCTTGTATAAAATGATACGTTCCCGTCAACAAGGTCCAATTTATACTTTCCTAATTTAGTTATAATGTCTTTCTGCATTATCTGATTATCTTCATAAAAATTCAAAGAAAAATCCGAAGCAAGTATGTTTTTAGCGCCAAGTGAATAGACAGACCTTATTTCATATACGTCAAGATTGATCTTGCCATCTTTGTTTTTATCTTCCCATGGTATGGCATCTTCATTGATTGAGTATCCATATTTAATAAAAACAAAAATCCTGTCATTAAAGATATCGGGTCCCGGATAGACAGCGCAAGGATCTAATGTTCCGCCGTTTCTTTTATATACCGCAAATATTCTGGAATTTTCAGGAATACTTTTTAGAAACTGAATAACGCCTGTGGTGAAATTAATAGTGTAATCGCTGCCGTTTACCATTTTTGTATAGTAGCCTCCATCAAATGGAAGGATAATGGCATTATTGTTAGTATAAGGATTCTGATTATCAATGTATAGTTCAAAGCCTGACGCTAAGATATTGACCGGATTGAGCGTATAGTTAGCAGGATCAAATCCGGCAGATATCAGATTAGATGTCATAGCTACACTTGAACGGGCTGCGCTAAGAGATGGTATAGTATTTACTCCGTCATATCTGAGAAATGGTTCAAGCTGGTAATAGGTCCCTCTAACGTACTGATAATCTAAGATTGTCATCTCACCCGGAGATGAGTTCCCTCTAAAATACTCTAAGGCAGTCTCTCCGCGGGCTATACTTCCAAATGCCTTAAATAGTAAATTACCCTTTCTTATTGTAAAATCTGCTCCAAGTCCTTTTGCATCGGTATTGTCATAAACAGCATATTTTGAATGATTAAACTTTATATCTATCTCTCCAACATTTATCTCTCTTATAACCTCTTTATCCGAGACAGCCTTATAATTCATGATATAGCGATTTTCTTTTCTTCTGCTGTCATGATCAATATATACGGTAATCCTGTCGCCGATAGTACCATCTACATGTAATTGAATAATCTGTTCGGGAAGAAAACCGGGAGTTATTATTCTGGATTCTGGTTTGTCTTCATCATACTGTTTATACTTACTATTTGTAAAAAAGGACTCTCCATATTTAAGATTCATCTTAATTGAACCAAGGGCATTTATATTGACCATATCATCTGAGTATATGTTACCTTCTTTAACTCGAGCTATATGCTCATTGTATTGATAATCTGTTACATATTCAGCCCAGTCGTTATTTTTAAAAAAAGCATCTATATCAGTATCAGTCTCATCAGGGAGGAAAGATTTGCCGTTATTGTTATTATCGGTTTTTTTAACAGGCTGGTTTTTTTCAGCCTTTTGGTTAAGGAATTGAGTCATTTTTCCTTTTGAGGCTGCATTGTTTTGCCCTACAGCATAATAGATAGATGCTGTTATCACAATAATCGCTGAGGCGTAAATTATAAATATTCTATACATTTATCTGCTGTTATTAATAATTCATTTTAACAGCCGATTGTAGAATATTGCTATAAACTGGGCAATAAAAATATTACCACATCCTGCTCATATATGGATAAGGATTAATGGCTACATCTCCAAGTCTGATTTCATAATGACAGTGATTTCCCGTTGCATTACCGGTCATACCGACAAAGCCCACTACTGTTCCGGCTTTTATAGTCTGAGTAGTATTAACTCCAACATTAATTCCGCTCATATGGGCATAGATTGTTTCATAGCCGTATTTATGCTTAATCTTAACAGCTTTACCATATCCTCCCATCCATCCTGCAAACACAACACAGCCCGGCGCAGTTGAATGTATTGCTGTACCGGGTGAAGCTGCAATATCAATACCTGTATGAAAATCTCTTCCGTGGCCAAACGGCGATCTTCTCCATCCGAAGAGGGATGTTATATGTCCCGGATTTGGGATCAATGAAGGCATCTGATTCATAACCCTGTTTCTTTCATTTATAAAATTTTCAACTGTCTTAATAATATTTGTAGTATTAGTTAAATCCGTTTGGATCTTTTTTATTGAATATATATCATCAGAGATAATCTTTTTATTTTTGATGAGTATATCAATCCCGTCAATATCAGAGTCATTGTACGACCATAGATCGCCTATCTCTTCCGTATCCGATGAAAGTTGATATATACTCTCTATTTCAGGTTTGAGAACTTCTATAATATTTGATATTTCATTTGTCAGCTGCTCATATTTAACAAGATCAGCCTTAATACCTCTATATGAAAGAAGCTGTTTTTTTACCTCATCCTCTTCTGCTTTATTTTTTATTACTGCGTATGATGATGTTATAATAATGAAGACAAACAGGCTGATAAAAAACATTATGATAAATTTAGATATTTGAAAATTGACGATCTTTTTTTCATCATGAGGAATAAACATTATAGTCATCTTTTCATGACCCTTCTCAACAAACCTGTTCCAAAACTTTTCACTTCTTTTTTTAAACATGAAAAATTTTTCATATAATCTTCGTGTTAATCTGTTTTTGTAATCCCTTATTTCAAATTTCATTTTTTACCTGTTTATCCTCTTTGAAATGTTTAAGTTTAATACTATCTTATAATAAAATAATCTCATTTATTATAAATAAAACTTTTTTGTTTTTAATTCTACTAAGGAATAATGAAATCATTAATTTTGTACACAAATAGCACTTTATTCATATTTAGCAACTATTTTTATTTATTATATACGCCACTCTATAAATAAGTAAGAACAATTTTTTAATGAAAAGATACATAATATTCATAAATTTTTTTAATACAAATTACAAATTACAATGTACAAATTACAAATAGAGGCTCTGACCCCACATCTTTTTAATAGACCGAGGCAAAATGCGAGAGAAAATGAATGAAGAATGTGAACTGCTTGACGAAAAATTTTGTTGATATCTAATAAAGAGAAAGGAGCTTGAATATGAATTATTTAAAAAATTTGATATGGATTTTATTGTTTGCTCAACTGTTTTTATTATCTTGTGTATGTGATAAGAAAGAAGCGATAAAGTCAATAACAACTGATAATGAAGAATTTAAAAAAAATACTAATTTAGAAAAAATAAAAAATAGAGAATATTACTATAAGATATTAGAAGAAGACAGTTTGGCAAGGATCGCAGATAAGCATGGATTAAAACCGCCAATAGAGTGGGCAAGGAAGATATTGGAAGACAGTAATAATTCATGGATGCATACGGAATCGGATAAGTATGGAAAGAAGGTAAAGAGACAAATACATATTGGCAATCACAAGTATGCAATTTATGACTCATCAAAATACGGACCTGGTTATAGAGGATATGAAGACCCTCATCAAATAATATTTTATGCAGGAGAGAAGATTTGGATCCCGAAAGAAGTTCCTACAATGAAGGTGCGGTTAGCGATGGAAGCCGGAACATATTCGGAGGATGAGAAATATACATTATCCGGATATGATGATAATGGTGAGTTAATATACAGGAAAAGTTTAATAGTAAAAGAAGATGCTATAGATAATAATGGAATTAAGGAACTGATATTTCAAGCAACACCAAGAAATTTAAAATATACTCTTGAGGTAACATTTCCTGCTGATGACAAGAATAAAGAGAAAACAATGGTGTTAATGACAGATGCACCATATAATTAAAGTAGATATTGCAATGTAGAAAATATTTTTATCAGTTAATTTAAATATTTATTGAGAGCAAATAGGAGGAGTGATGGGTTTTGTATAATGGAGAAATAATATCGTATGAAATAAACAGACGTCCTGTTTTTGATATGGTATTGAAAATGTTAAAGAAAGGTTTGGAAAGAAAAACAAAAGATGATAACCTATACTTCACTCCGGTCAAGGACGGTATTACCGGATGGAAAAGTATAGGGAACTGTTACGGGAAAATAAAATAATACAAAGCATGTCAAGGAAAGGTAATTGTTTCTATAATGCGGTTATGGAGAATTTTTTTGGGCATTTAAAATCTGAACTTTTTTATTTGAATAAATTTGAAAGTATGGAACATTTTATTAGTGAGTTGAAAGAGTACATGGACGATTGGAATAATTAGGAGGATTAAAGTAAAATTAAATGGTTTGAGTCCTGTTCAATACAGAATTCAATCTTAATTGGTTGCTTAAATATGTACAACTTTCTGGGGTCACGTCACTGTGTGTTGGTGTATGGTTGCGGGTTGTGTTTTAATTGCGGGCGATTAATAATCGCCCCTACGGTATGCGCAAAATTTTATATTTAACATATACAATTGCCTGCGTGTTATTTATCAGACAGCCCCTGTAGTCACGATTATGTTGGGGCACAAAATTTTGTGCCCTTATTGCAAATTAAAAATTTATTACATACTCTTTTGAGTTTTCTTCCCTTGGTATTTTATCAGAATCTTCCAACAGGCTAAGCTCGTCGCAGGTTAGTGTATCATTAACACCCCAGTAAATATCAAAATATCCTCTCCTGTGATATTCTTTAATAAAATTTAAAATTACCGCTTCATACCTTTCTTCGTTAGAAATATCCAGGGAATCAACAGAAACTAAAATGTCATAGCCAATCA
>Ga0268262_10001106_pt1 | contig 34432 bp, 32 predicted proteins | sample TergutNc150P3_FD_190354 | JGI IMG/M metagenome (GOLD analysis project Ga0268262, IMG submission 190354) | Nasutitermes corniger P3 segment gut microbial community from laboratory colony in Florida, USA - Nc150 P3 (SPAdes) (version 2) | ecosystem: Host-associated > Arthropoda: Insects >...
AAAAACCCTTACATATATTGATGTAGCTCGGGAAACATTTGTTTCAAAAGATTTTTTTGATCTTTTTCCGGATAAGAGAGATAAATTGAATCAATTGATCGTTGAAGAAATAAATAATAGTTTGTGACTGCCAAACTTAATCGGATTTGTTCTATAGCCGGATTAGTATAACAGCGGAATAAAGACTTAATTTGTTGGCAATAGGTATACAATATATATAAGGAAAAAAAGTATACCGAATAACTGTTTTGTTCCGTTCGATTTTTCATTAAACTTCAGTTTTTAGAGATTCCCTGATTTTCTTGCCTTAACTCCGCCTAAAGGACGTTGTACTTATAAGGTTTATTTTAGGCTATTTTTTATCAAAAAATTCAACGCTTATTGATAAAAATATATAGCTTTAGCCTTAAATTCTTCTTATATTTATGTATAATAGGATAGAGGTATATATGAACAGAAAACCGCTTATTATTTTTATACTGATGGCTGTCTTTGCCGTATTCGGATTAAGCTCATGCCGTTCAAACGGCAAGGTTGCTGATATTCACAATGCAAGAATCAGTCTTGATTGGGCCGGAGTGTATACAGGTACAATACCCGCAGCCGACGTGGAGGGCATCAATGTCCGCATGAAACTCAACAAGAATAATACCTATGAATTGACATATGAATACATTGGTAAACCTGATAACACATTTACCTTTCTGGGATCGTTTAAGTGGGATGATACGGGGAGTATTATTCATATTGAGATAGCTGACGCGCCAAGTTACTATAAAGTAGTTGAAAACGCTCTTATCCAAATGGATATGAAAGGAAACCAAATTAAAGGCGCTCTGGCTGATAATTACGTCCTAAAAAAAGAACTCTAAGCCTTGTATTCCGGCGGAGGAGCGCCTGCCGCCGCTTTTACCCGGCGTTAATTTTGCCAAGTTGATCATTATATAAAACGCAAATATAATATATGTATGATAAATACAAACGATAATACGGATATGGTTGTCTGGGACGAAAAGTATGCTATAGGTATTCATTTGATTGACAGCCAGCACAAGGAGCTTTTTTCCCTTACCAATGAACTTTTCCGCGCCTGTATGGGCGAAGAAGCTACGCTTGAGAGCGTATTCAAGGAGACCATGGAACGGATGGTCGGGTATGTCCGTTTCCACTTCGGCGCCGAACAGGAACTGCTGCAGCGGGTAAAGTATCCCGATTATCATGAGCATGTAAAACAGCACGAAACATTGATACGGGAAATTCTTGAATCGGTAAAAGAATACAGTTACGGTAAAAAATTTGTACCTAACCAGTTTGTCCGCATCTTAAGAGACTGGATATTAAGCCATATCGCCCATTATGACAAACTATATGCGATTTATATCGCAACTCAGAAAGAAAACGGACTGCTCAGCGATAAGGAAATTAACGGATAATTTCAGGGTTATCCTTGCGTGAAATAGTCCTTATACCGCAATACCCGTTTTAAAAAGTATTTTTTTCAGGCTTAGATCATGAATAAAGACATAAAAAAACTTATTAAACAGCTTATAAAAAAATATCATCCTGATTTATCCAAAGATACAAATTTACAAACCGTTAATAACGAGATTACAAGGAAACTGACTAATATACTCAACGACTTAAAAATATATTCAAGAAACAAACAGGAAACTGTCATTGACGTTTCAAACAAATCAGAAAACGGACTTGTACAACTGGAAAATCAGGATTATCTGTACTATAAATTAGGCATAAAATACTATAAAAACATTCATCCCAATTTTATCTATAAACGTAAGGCGGATAACAGTTTTACGCTTAAACCTTATAATGAATTATTGTCTGCCCTTAATAACATAATATTGTCTATTTATCTTTCTGAACATTATTTTACAAAAGTTATCCTGGAATATCCCAATTCTATCTGGCGCAATGACGCTATCGCCAAAATTAAGCTCCTGTTAAAACTCACAAAAAGCTATGAAAACATAGACCCCAATGAGACAAAAGTAATTGACTCCTCAGGCTTTATAAAGCAAATGGGTATAAAACAAATTTAAGAAAAGATATATGGCGGAAGGCGATATAATTAAAATAAGGCTTGAAAGTATTGCGCCGGGAGGAGACGCACTCGGACGATTGGACGGGAAACCTCTCTTTGTAGAAGGCGGCGCGCCTGATGAAACTGTCCTGTGCCGCTGTATCGAAGAACACAAAACATGGGCAAGGGCGCAGTTACTGGAAATTGCCGAACCTTCTCCCGTGAGGGTAAAAAGTGTTTGTCCGTTTTTCGGTAAATGCGGCGGATGCAGCCTTCAGCATATTGAATATAACACTCAGCTTGCGGTTAAAGCCTCTATCCTGAAAGATTCATTTTTAAGAATCGGCGGTTTTGAAACAAACGTACCGCAGTTGGAAATAGTCCCTTCCGCGCCCTTTGAATACCGTAACAGAATGCAGTTTCACTGCTTAAGGGAAAAAGTGAAAAACGACAGCCGCAGTTTCGGACTAAAGGGGCGCGGGAGCGGGGAAATAATCGCCGTTACGGACTGTCCTGTCGCGGAAAACGGCATCAGGAAACTTTTACGGGAAGGAAGAGATTTACCCTTACCGCCCGAAAAGGACAGGTTTACGGTTTTTTCCTGCAACGGTCTTTTTCTGAGCGAAAACGGCGTTGAAACGGGAAAAATCAGACTCCTTGACAGGGATGTTCTAATTAACGCCGGCGTTTTTTTTCAGAGTAATGTTTCCATGTTGGAAAAACTTGTATTGAACCTGATTGAAATTGCAAAAACGGCGGATACTACCCTTCCGGCCGCCGATTTTTACTGCGGCGTAGGGACATTTGCGCTTTTCATGCGGGAGCAATTCAAAAAAGTTATTCTTATGGAAGAAAATAAAAAAGCAATCAGCATTGCAAGAGAGAATTTAATGGAAAAAAACGCCGAGTTTTATACATTACGCGATACTGCATGGGAAAAGGCAATACCGCGTAATAAGTTAAAATTCGGCTTTGCGGTTGCCGATCCGCCGAGAGCGGGTCTGGCTCATAGCTTTGCTCTCTCTCTTGCGCGGGACGGACCGCCTTTATTGGCGTATGTCTCCTGCGATGCCGCGTCCCTTGCCAGAGATTCAAAAATCCTTGTAAACGGCGGCTATAAATTAAAAAGCCTTAAATTCTTTGATTTTTATCCCCAAACGGCGCACATAGAAAGCCTCGCCGTTTTTGAAAGGCGGGCGTAATATTCCTGTAAAAAAAACATGGAAATAAATTTACACCAGTGTCGGCGGTTGAAAATTATTGTATAATAAAATTGAATGTACGCTTTGGTTAAAAACTGGCTTCTGTTGTTTTGCGCTTTAATATGCGCTGGTTCTGTTTTTTCTCAAAACAGCTCTGTAAGCCTTAAGCAGGATATTTCAAATACCGAACCTTTATGGCGGCAGGCGCTGGGCGGCATAGTATTATCAATGCCAAGCGTACAGGCGCAATCGGTAGTTGTCGCTCTCGACGGCGGGAATATCAAGGCGTACTCCGTTTCCGGTATGCCTATCTGGAACTACTCCGCAAGAGGCAGAATAAGCCCCTATGTTACGCGATCACCGGAGGGCACTTCGTATTTTTCAAGGACAAACGGCGTATTAATAGCGGTAAACCGTTCGGGGAGCGAATTGTGGCGGCGCAATACTGACAGTCCTTTAAGCGCAAAAGTCATTATAGGCTGGGACGGCAGATTATTTGCGCCCGCCGGGAAAACCATTTTTTGCTATACAGCGTCAGGAAATCTGCTTTGGACAAGGACATTTGAAACTGCCATTTCTCTTGCTCCGTGCATGGCTCACGGCGGAGGAATAATTTTTGCCCTTGAAAATAACGAAGTTTACCGCATTGACCCTTTCGGAAATTCCTACATTTGGACGCTTTCAAAAAAACCGTCAGTCCTTGTTTCCGTTGATCAGTACAGAACCATGACGTTTTATCCTGACGGAAGCATGGAAATTATCGGAGCCGCAGAAGACTGGTATATGTCGTCTCAAAATGAAATTCAATTTGCGCTTCTGCCGAAATTTCCCGCGGGCGCGCTTGCGGCGGCATACAGGAACGGCAATATTGCGGCAATTTTAAATGACGGCAGAATATCATTCGTTTCGTTAAACGAAAGAAAAATACTATGGGAAGGCGACAGCCACATCCGGGAGAGTTTAAAGAAAGGCGGCAAGCCCGAAACGGAAGCGGAAATTATTTTTAACGAAAGGGGCATATACGTCCTAAGCAGGAACGGCGCGACAGGTTTTTCACACGACGGCAGAAGACTATGGCTGATTAATTTACAGGATTCCGCTTCCATTCCGGCTATTGATGAAAACGGACTGCTTTATTCGGGGGGAAAGGACTGGATACTTTACGCGTATAAAATTGAAGACCGCCCGCCGCCGGCAAAAAACAATTTTTACGGGACGTTTCCCGAAGGTTCCTACAAAATGGGCAGTCCTCAGGCAATTTATATGCCGCCGCTTCCGCTTTCCGAATATGAAATAAAAAGAACGCTGGATCAAATAACTTCCGCTGTAAAAATCGGCAGGGTCGGTCCGAATGAAAGCGCATGGACGACTTTTTTGCTGACCGTATCTGCAAACCAGGAACATATTCAGTACAGAACAGCCGCCTTGCGTTTATTGGGGCAGATAGGTTCGCGGGATACAATTCCCTGGCTTGTAAATATCTTTAACAGGGATAACGAAACTATTATAAAGGCGGCGGCGGCAGCGGCTATAGGAGCTGTAGGCATTGACCCTGACGGCATTGCAATACAGGCTTTTCTCCATTCAATAACCCAGAACAGCATAAAGGACGAACAGGTATTATCCGCAATAACTTCGGCCACAGGATCGCTTTGCCGTTTTTCAGGTCCTCCCCTAAGTCAAACGGGAATTAAGATACTTAACCTGCTCTGCGAAAATAACCAGCCGTCCGCAATCAGAAAACAGGCTTTAAAAGAACTTTCGTCGCTTCGCTGAAATTTTTACTTGAGGATTTTCTAAAACTAACCGAGTTTTGGAAGAGGCTCACTTTACTCCCGATTTTCAGCTTTTGTAAACATTGTGTATTTTTTCCCTGCCGGGCAGACGGTAAATTTCAAAATCACTGTCAAGGCTTATAATTTGGCGGATGCCGGTTTTTTCCGCGGTAATAACCAGTGTAGCGTCCGCAAAATCCATCGGCAGATCGGAATATTTTTCGGTCAATTCAATAAGGCGGGGTATATCGTGCTGGTTAATGTCGCTTATAATAACTCCCTTGTACATCACCCAATTAAAAAAATCCCTCTGAACCTTAACATCGGCGCTTAAAAAACAGGAAACTTCGGTAAAAACAACAAGAGTGCTTATAAACAAATATTTTTTCTTTGCAAGAAAATCCATGATTTTCTTATGGCGGTTATCGCCGGAATGAAAAAGAGCAATAAGAGGACCTGAATCAATAAGAATTCTGTCCGGCATAGAGCATCTCTTTTATGCGCTGCTTGTATGTAGTTGAAAGATCGCTCGGACCCAGGTCATACTTGCCGAAAAAGGGGAGTCCCAAAGTATATGAATCGATTTCGTTTTCTTCCCGTTCATAGTACATTTCAAGCGATTCTATGATAATCTCCGACTTTGTCATGTTTTTGGCTTTTGCAATAGTCAGAAGTTTATTTCTTGTTTCCATAGGAAGCCTGACAGTGGTAATTTGGACATCTTTCATTATTTTTGTTGTCATATTACAAATTGTAATATTATATTTTTAAATGTCAAGCAAATTTTGTTTGTTCGTAGTATAATTAATGTACTATTTTGTTGTTTTATAATAAAATAAAAAGATCAGGAGCTGTGCCATGAAAACGCCAAAATATTTTTTGTTAAAATTATGGACTTTTACCGTAATGTTAGCCGGATTAACCGCAGCAGTCTACGCCCAGGTTGATGAAGATGAATTAAGCAATCTTCCGCCCGTTGTTTTTTTAAATTATGAAGGTCCGCACTCACGCATAGACACAAAGGAAGAGATTCGCCAAATCGGCGTAGTATTGGGACGGCAAATTTCCGAAAGAGAAAAGGGTATTGCGCCTACTTTGGAAGGAATGACCATTCAACAAAGAAGGGAATATTCCTACAGGTTTGAAACAGGCGCGTCAAACAGGTACTTTGTCATTCACAGCGTATCGGCTTACGAAGACGGCAAACTTGACGCCGACATTTTCGGTCTTGGAGTGGATGCAGGCGTAGACCATATCAGGAATTTACGGACAATTATTCAAGGGTATTTACAGGCTGCGTATGACTACAATGAGAAAGACGCCGCTCTTCTGGCGGAATATATTACAATCTACAACGCCGTATACCGAGGCAACTGGGATTATTTTTTGCAAAAATATAAAACGCCTGTGATTAATTATCTTGTTAAAGACAAAGCAGGTCTTTCCATTCGTTATGACGAATGGCCCGGAAGAACGTTAATAGTTATTCCGCTTGGACACGGCGGCTTAAGCTCGGTTGATACTTCCGTAATTTCCGACAGCCGCGTTATAGAAGAATTGCGCAAAGAAGAGGATCTCGGCGTACCTCAGCGTCAGGGAATGGTCGATTTAAAAGAACGTGAAGCTGAAGAAACCCAAAGGCGCGCGCAGTCCGAACAGGAAGCAATCAGGCAGGAAGAAAGGCAGATTGCCGCAGAAAGAGAACAGCCGCAGGACAGCCGGGGAGAACAGCAGCTGGCGGAACGTGAAAGTGAACTTGAACAGCGGCGTGAAGAAGCTCAGAAGCTTGAAGAAGTTGCAGATCAAAAAACAGAAGAAGCGCAGCAGGAACGCGAGGATATAGCGAAAGATCAGCAGTCGGCAATAGCCGGTACAGGTTCAAGGGATGATTCAACAGCCGCCGGTACCGCGCAGGGAACCCAACAGGGAGGACAGCAGGATTTCTTCCGTGATGTAATAGGCGGGCTTCTCGGAATAACGATTGAAAACCCGGATCCGTCAAGGGGCAGGTTTATCCTGTTCAATTTGACAACCGGAAATGAAATCAGACGCTCTACGTTAAATACAATTCATGTACGGACAGTTACCTTTATTGACAATAAGATAATTGCGGTAGCAGGTGAAAACAAAGGCGATGCTTCCGTCCGCTTGATTGATATAAGCCCGCAGACATTTGAGATGACAAAACAAGGTAATGACGACATAATGCCGGGAAGCCTTATATGGGTAAATTCAAGCAACCTATATGCAATTACAGTTGACCTTGGCAGCAACTCCTGTTATCTCGGCCGTTTTGATACCAACCTTGTTTTACAGGCTAAATCAAGTGTAAAGGTGCACCCGCAGGCGTCAGTCGCGTTCCAGCAGGAACGGCTCCTCACCCAGCGTGAAGACGGTTCTGCGTTAATACTGGATCCAGCCAATTTGACGGAATAAAGAAAAGATTTTTACCTTACAACAACCCTGTTTCAAACCAGGGTTGTTTTTTTTTGTTTTACAGGCTTGCGAACCTTCGGTTCGAGGTTGGTTGTTTCACAACTCTTATGAATAAATATGCTCAAGGCTGTGGAGCAGTTCTTCAGTCTTTTCCCGGCAGCTTCCGCAGACAGTGCCAATCTTGGTAGCCTCCTGAATCTGCTTCCAGTTACGCGCTCCGTTATGGAACGCCGTTTCAATATCCTTGTCCGTAACCCCAAGGCAATGACAGATAACTTTTGATTCTTCTTTTAACATTCCCGCCCTGCCCGTTTTTGCGAGGTAATCGTCAATTGCCTCTCTCAGGGCTTTATCGCCCAGAACGGAACAGTGTATTTTAAAACTGGGAAGCCCTCCAAGTCTTTCTACAAGGTCTTCGGGCCGTATTCTATAAGCGTCTTCGATCTTCATTCCTTTGATAGTTTCAGACAACATACTTGTTGAAGCGATAGCGCTCGCGCAGCCGTATGTTTTCCAGCGGACATCCGTTATTGTATCATCCTTGATTTTAAGGAGCATTAACATTTGGTCCCCGCACTTTATGTTTCCTGTCTGCCCGCGCGCGTCCGGAGCAAAGCTTGCCTCGTCTTCCAGAAGCACATTGCGGGGATTTGTAAAGTGATCTTTAACCGTGTCGGAATATAACCAGTCAGACATAAATTTCCTTACATCGGCAATGTAGACATTGCCCTTAACCGCGCGATAATCGGCGGGAGTGTTTCTATTATATAATCAATATCGCTTTCTTTAATACCCCACCCCAGGCTGAAACGTATTGAACCGTGCGCAAGTTCCGGACCAAGACCCGTAGCCATAAGCACATGGGAAGGCTCAAGGCTTCCCGATGCGCAGGCGGAGCCGGTGCTTGCTTCAATTCCCTGCATATCCATGGAAAGAAGGATCGATTCTCCTTCCGCGCCGGGAAAAGAAACATTCAGCGTATTGGGAAGCGTGTCTTTTGGATGACCGTTTATCTTTATATTGGGGATTTTTTCCAGAAGCCCGCCGCGCAGCCTGTCGCGGAGAGCAGAGATTGTTTCCCTGTATTTGCCGATCCCGGACTCCGCCAGTTCCGCCGCCTTTCCGAAACCGAGTATACCAATGTTATTGTAAGTGCCCGCCCTATATCCGTCTTCCTGATGTCCGCCGTGTATTAACGGAAAGAGAGGAACTCCCTTTCTTGCGTAAAGCGCGCCGATGCCTTTGGGACCGTAAATTTTGTGGGCTGACAGCGTAAGGTAATCTACCCCCCAATCTTCGGCATTTACAGGCATTTTTCCCGCCGCTTGAACAGCGTCCGTGTGAAAAAACGCTCCCGCTTCTTTTGCCATACCTGCGATTTTCTTTATATCCTGCACTACGCCTATTTCGTTGTTAGCCGCCATTACAGAAACCAAAAGCGTTTTTCCGTTCAGTGCTTTTTTCAGCTCCTCCGTATCAAGTTTTCCGTAACCGTCAACGGGGATAATTTTTAACTTTAATCCCGATCTTTCAATATCAACCGCAGAATTCATTACACACGGATGCTCAATAGCCGTTATGACAAACTCATTGCGGCCTTCACTTTTGTCTTCCGCAGCGCGGCGCATAGTGTGAAATACGGTGTTGTTTGATTCCGAGCCTCCCGATGTAAAAATAATTGTGCCGCCCGACGCGCCGATAAGGGAAGCTACGGCATTCCTTGCTTTCTCCACTCTGTTCCTCGCAAGCCTGCCTGAAGCGTGCATACTGGACGCGTTGCCGTAAATATCCATATCCTCTATCATGGAAGCTCTCACTTCAGGACTGAGGGGAGTTGTCGCATTGTAATCTATGTATACTTTTTTTGATTTCTCGCTCATTTTAATTTAAATGATACTAGCATTATTATTTTTGGGCAAGTTCACGTTTTACTTCATCCAGCCTCTTGTTAAGCGAAGCGATTGTGCGTTCAAGCCTTAATTTTTCTTTTTCTAGGCGCTCTACAGGATTTTCACTTTCACTCTTTGCGCGTACCGCAATCTTAACAGTATCGGGGCTCTTTCCCTTAATCAGGGCAGTCTCGGCGGCTTTGCGTTCATCGCTGTCGCGGATACCTGCGAGAAAACGCATATTGTCGGCTCCGACATCAGGCGCAATATCGTATTCAAACATTTTAATCGCCGTATTGGCGGCAGCTCTGGGAATACGAAGCATCCTGTCAACATAATCCTCAAAACGCACGCCGATTCCTGTACAAAGATCATGCGCTTTAAGCAGATGCCTGCCCATTTCCTTTACAAGCTCGCCGTTGTTTTTAAGGTACTTGTTTCGGATAACGTCTGTCAGCTTTAACAGTTCCGGTGAAACTGAAAAAATATCTTTGTAGATTTTTTTGTTTTCCGCTTTCTCCAACAGCGCATGAAAAACAGCCCAGAATTCACTGTTATGCGCGCGTGTGGAAAGAGTGCCTCCGCGCGAACAGGCGTGCAAGTGATGGGCGTATTCGTGAATTGCGGTATAGAGCATGAGGTTCTGCCCCGCTTCGTCCGTTTTAAAATTCCTGTTGTGAATTATTATCTCCCTGCTCTGTACCTTGTAAAGACCGTTCACCTTTTTGCTTTTTTTACCTGAAAATATAAGAGTAAATTCAAGCGGCGCGTCTTCTATCGCAAGAAGTTTTTCCTTAACTTTGTCCTGATTCATTATCACTCCATTATTTTTTCCATTGCAAGCGCCGCGGCCGCTACGCAGGCAGTTTCCGTACGCAAGGCGCGGCTGCCCATGGACAGCCGCATAAAACCCGCTCTTTCAAAAAGTTCCCTTTCCCTGTCCGACCAGCCTCTTTCAGGACCGATTGCAGTTACCCAAGGACGGCTTGTCGGCGAGACATAAAAAAGAGAGCCTTCCGCTCTTACATTGTCCATTGCGTGAAGGAGCGGGATGCGCATACTGCCCGTTTTTTCCCAAGGACGTTCGTTCAGCCAATTGTCCAAATTTTCAAATACGGTAAAAACGGGCAATTGCGTGTCCCTCGCCTGAACAGCGCCCTCCACAAGGGCGGTATGTGCGCCTCCGTCTCCAAGAAGTTTTGTATCCCGGTAACTTTTTTCTCCAAGATCGGTTCCAATTAAATCAATCGCCGACACTCCCATACAGGAAAGATCGCGGAATATGCGGCGTATCTGTATCGGACGGACAAAGGCAACAGCCACTCTTAAACGCATTCTGGGCGGAGGCGGCTCGTCCGCCTGCACGGAGATAAAAATCGAACCGTCAAAATTTATCTTTTCTATTTTTCCCGTTCCGCGCATTCCGCCCAGAATTCCGGCGTCAAAAGTATCGCCTGCTTTTTTATGAAGCACTTTTAAAAGATGAACAGTCCTTTCATCGCGCCTTGAAAGATTGCGGCCGAGTTCATGTTCTTCCAATAAAATAATATTCACGGAATAAGTATATCAAAAAAACAGCGCCTTGACAAAATAATTAAAATAGAAAAAAATAAAATCCCCATGCATAAAAATAAAGAGATAAAAAATGTATTTAAATTATTAAAAAAATCAATTTTATTAATTTTATTTTTAATTTCCTGCTCTACTCCTCCCGCTGTGTATAAAGAAATGGATATTGCCGTTGATCAATCTGATTTTTCGGCGGCAATTGACGCGATAGTACAGGGGCAGACGGGAAGAACGGCGATATACTCAGAAAGAAACGCAATTTCTCTTTATCTTGACAAGGGGCTTTTGGAGCATTATGCGGGAAATTATGCAAACTCCTCAAACGATCTTCAATTCGCGGAAAGATTAATAGAAGAAGCGTTTACCAAAAGCATTACGGAAAGTTTTTTTTCTTACATTTTTAACGACAATACAAAAGAATACCCGGGCGAAGATTTTGAAGATATTTACATCAATGTTTTTAACGCTTTAAATTATTATAACAGGGGTAATATAGAAAGCGCGTTAGTAGAAATTCGCAAATTGAGCGGCGCAAGCGGGAAGCTTGAAATGCTTTCGCGCAAATATGAGTACAAAGACCCCAAAACGGGAGCGACTCTTGATGCCGCGGCAAAAAAAGAAACCGGTGTAAGTGAATTTCCTGACAAAAAACAGGTAAACTTTTCCAACTCGGCCCTTGCCCGTTATCTGGGAGCGCTTTTTTATCAGGGTGCCGGAAACGCCGATGCCGCGCGCATAGAGTTTGAACAGTTAAACAGAGCGTTTACAAACAAAAATATATACCGGCATCCAATTCCTTCCGCAGTAGATGCCGCGCGAAATATTCCGCCGGGGAAGGCAAGGCTCAACATTCTGAGCTTTACAGGATTATCCCCGATAAAGCAGGAAACACGCACTGTTTTTTATCTGCCGTTCAGGCATCCAATTCTGCGAATTGCGGATTTTAAACTTCCCGTATTGCAGAGAAGACCAAGCGTTATAACCAGGATTGAAACTGTAATAAACGGGAACAAATTCAATCTTGAACTGCTTGAAGACATGAACGCGGTTGTAGAAGAAACATTTAACGCGCGTTTTTCAAACATCGTTCTTAAAACATATATACGCGCAATAATAAAATACGCCGCAGCCGACATCGCCGCAATGGAGACCGCAAAACAGCAGGGCGACATGGCAGGTTTGCTTGTGGCTGCGGCGGCCAGAACAGCGCTTGAATTATCCGAAGGCGCAGATACAAGAATGTCACGCTACCTTCCCGGCAGGGCATATATAGGCGGCATAAATCTTGACCCCGGAACTTATTCGGTTATAATAAATTACTACAACGGAAGTAAATTAATCGCCGGCGCGGAATACACTGATGTAAATGTAAAATTAAACGGACTAAATCTTTTGGAGTCCGTAAATTTAAAATAGGAGATTTATCATGAAAAAAGTATTTTTTATTTTAGGCATTGTAATTTTATCCGCTTGTTCAACAGGAACACAGGTAAAAAGAGTTGACTCAAGTACGCAGATTGATTTAAGCGGTTACTGGAACGATGTCGACGTAAGGATTGTATGCGAAGCGCTTATCAAGGACTGCCTCAACAGCCAGCGGGTTAATCAGGCAATAAGGGCAAAGGGATCAACGCCGATGGTAATAGTCGGCAGATTCAGAAACGAAAGCAGCGAACAGATGGACACTTCAATAATTTCATCAACAATGGAAACAACAATTTTTAACACCGGAAAGCTGGATTTTGTCGCGGGCGGCGATGTAAGGGACGAACTTCGCGCGGAAAGGCAGGATCAGCAGAGCAACGCAAGCGCGGCAACCATGGCGAGACTGCGTAATGAAACCGGAGCTGATTATATGCTCACGGGAGCGGTAAGAACAATTGTTGACAGAGACGGAAATAAAACCGTAAGGACATACTATGTTACTGCGGAAATGACCAGTATCGAAACAAACCAGAGGATATGGATGGGACAGAACAACGAAATTAAAAAAGTCGTTACCCAGCCCAAGAACAAGCTTTAATCGCCGTCCGAAACAGGATATTCATAAATAGTGTCGCTGCCGTCGTACAGAGAACCGAGTTTTTTTGCTTTTAAATTCAAGTCAAGCCAGACGGTCTCTGTTACAATGGAGCGCGTTTTCAGGCGTTTTGTTTTTGAGGCTGCCACCCTTGCGCGGACGGCAGGTTTGCCGTTTACCGAGTAGCCTGTTTCAGGCATCCAGTAAAAAGTACACTCTCCTGCGTCGATGCCGAAACACCACGAATTTTTTTTGTCGTTAAGCAAATCCTTTACCATAGCGCAGGCCTTGCCCAAAGGATCGCCCGATTTATCAAGCGGAGATCCAAAGCAGGCAAGAACTATATCCGCTTCAAAACCCGCGATTATTGCTCCGTAACTTGAAACAGTTTTTTTAACAAGAGAGAAAAACGCTTTTTTTGCTTTTCCCGCGTCGTGCGGTTTTTCACGGTCTTCAATTGTCAGCAGATTAATGTCTTTTATTGCAATTACAGCGGCATTTGTAACAACAATATCCGAAAGCTGCGGCCTTCCCGCGTATATCAACTCCTTAAGCACGCGCTGGGAAACTGAAGATCCGTAAGCCGAACGGAAAAGGCGCGCCCTGCTGTTTTTAACGGCGCACTTTAAATAAAAAATTACAAGCGTCCCGGTAATTGACGAAGCAAAAACAATAACGGGATCAATCCAGTAAGAGTAATAAATAAACACAGAACCGAATACAGCCGAAACTGCGGCGCTTAAAACAATGCCGAATATTAAAAGAACAGATGGGCGCATATAAAAAATTATCAACAGAACAATGAATGCGCCGACAGCGGAAAATATTAAAATATACTGATCATATACGGGTTTTATATGGTTTCCGGTAATTATCGCATTTGCAAGAAGAGCCGAGTATTCGGCGTTCGTTCCGCTGCCCAGAATACAGAATGACATCGCAAGCTCTTCCTTTAATTTTGAATAAACAGCGTAAAGTACATTGTACTCATTGCGCATATCGGAAAAAGAACGGATCAATTGATCGCGCATTCCGGCAAGGGCGGCAAGTCCTTCCTTGCTTAACGATTTTTCATCCGCTATTACATCATTGTATCCTTTTACCAAACCGGCTTCCGCCTGACTGTTTAAAAAATCATCAAGGCTTTTAAGGTACTTTTCACGCTCACCTACCCAGTTAACCCGCTTTTCGCCGTCCGGAGATTTAAGCAGTTCTTCCCTGAACCTTAACGCAAAATCGCCGATGATAAGCGGAGACTTTTCCGGCAGAGTTTGGGAAAAAGCCCCCAATTCATTTGCCTTTGCCAAAGCGCTGCGCATGGCAAGTTCAGCGTCTTCGTATTCCTTAAAAAGCGAAATGTTCACGCGCCTGAAATCACAGTTCCAAGGAGTTATTATATTTGCTTCCCTGTCCAGAGGAATATCAAGTTCGGTTCCGTCATGGTTAAGAAGCCATAATATCATTGTCTTGTCCGCGGTTTCAATTTGTGAAGCGGCATAGCGGTTTTTTAAACTTAAAAAAACGGAATGTTCCATAGAAGATTTTGTGTCTACAGGCAGGACGCGCCTTACTTTTCCGTCTTTATCCAAGACAGGATTCATGTCAGTTTCAAGGTAATTGCCGAAAACCGCAATAGAGCGGAGCAAATTCACGTCCCTGTTGATCAACGCCGCAAGAAGGCGGTCCCTTCCCTGGTCGGTCATTTCAACCAGCCTGTCAACATAGCCCGGAGCGTTTACAGGAGAAACCGAGCCTAATTTAATCGCTTCAAATAAATTGCGGATATTTGTATTAACAAGAATATACTCATCCATGAAACGCTGTCTTATTTCAGCTTCGGTAATTGTTACAGGCGACGATGACGGAGACACCTTGCCTGTCATGATCAGGTTTTCGGCGCTCATCTCTGTCAGCGTCATTAACACATTGAAAATATCACCGCTTTCGATATAATCGCCTGTCTCAATTATTAAAATTTCGCCTGAAACAAGCGGAGGCTGTTTATACTCAAGGAGGAAATCATAATGCGGACCTAATCTGGGTCCCGCTAAAACAAAATCGGCAAGAAATAACATTCCTGCCGCGCATGCAAGACCGCCGATGAGGATAAAAATATTCGCTTTAATGGAATATTTAATGGGCATCTATATTAAAATTTCGGCAAAAACGGACATTATCTATATTGAAGTTAGGATAAATTAAGATATTTCGTTCCTAAACCGCGCTGCGGCATGATTCGTTACGCGGAATTACGGTCGGATTTGACTGGAATCATTATTTGTAAGCCGTTATACTTCTTTAAATGAATCTTGAAGCTTTTATTCTGGGCTGCGGCGGCATGATGCCTCTGCCGAACAGGCATTTAACATCCGTGCTGCTGCGCCGGGAAGGCGAACTCTTTCTTTTTGACTGCGGCGAAGGAACTCAGGTTTCGCTAAAACAATTGAACCTGAAGTGGAAAAAAATATCCGTTATTTTTGTCAGCCACACGCACGCCGACCATGTTACGGGTATTCCCGGCCTTTTAATGCTTTCATCACAGGTAGACAGGGACGACCCGCTTTATATCATAGGCCCGCCGCGCATAGCTGAGTACATTGAAGCGAGCCGCCGTGTGCTTGATATGTACATAAATTACGAAATAATTGTTCAGGAGATAACGGCTCCGGGCATTGTGTATAAAGGAGACGGGTTTCACATACGCTGTTTTCCCCTGTCGCATACAAAACCATGTTACGGCTACACGCTTGAGGAAGAAATGCGCCCGGGTGAGTTTAATCCAAAAAAGGCCGAATCTCTCAATATACCGATGGGGAAATTATGGGGAAGACTGCAAAAAGGTGAAACTGTCGAACTTGAAGACGGAAAAACCGTACAACCGTGCGAAGTAATGGGGCCCCCGCGCATGGGCAGGAAATTTTCGTTTGTTACGGATTCGCTTGCAACGCCTGAAATTTCCACTCATGTTATCGGCTCCGATTTATTTATATGCGAGGGAATGTTTTCCAAATATTTGGCCGAAGACGCCCATTCAAAAAAACACATGACTGCTGAAGAAGCCGCAAAAATAGCCTGCACTTCTTCCGGTATTAAAAAACTGGCGTTAATTCACTACAGCCCGCGTTACACGGATTTTGAGTTAAAACACCTTTTAAAAGAAGCCCGTTCGGTTTTTCCGGAAACCGTACTTTGCCGCGACAGCGAAGTATTTCCGATTGAATATATTGATTGAAAATGTTATAAATTCTAAAATTCATGGAGGAGCGCGCCGATTGATGCAAGCGGAAAAAATTCAGGTTCAAAACCTGTCAAAAAAATACGGAAATGTACAGGCGGTTACGGATGTTTCTTTTTCGGTAAGCGACCAGCAGGTATTGGGTTTTCTTGGTCCTAACGGCGCAGGCAAAACCACAATAATGAAGATACTTACCGGTTTTCATTTTCCTTCAAGCGGAACGGCGCTTATAGACGGCATACCTGTAACCGAACAGCCTCTGGAAATAAAAAAAAGAATCGGCTATCTGCCTGAAAACGTTCCTTTATACGGGGATCTCACTGTTGACGAATATCTCTCCTTTGCAGCCGAAGCAAGGTTTATCCCTAAAAAACAGAGAAAGGCCGCAATAGAAAAAAGCCTGGAAGCCTGCGCTATTACTTCCTACCGAGGACGCAAAATAGAAACTCTTTCCAAAGGTTACCGTCAGCGCGCCGGCCTTGCGCAGGCTATTTTGCATGATCCGCCGATCCTTATACTTGACGAACCTACAACGGGCCTTGATCCCAATCAAATTATAGAAATACGCTCGCTTATTAAAGAACTGGGTAAAAGAAAAACCGTTATTCTTTCCACGCATATTTTGCAGGAAGTTGAAGCTATCTGCACGCAGGTTTTAATAATTAACAACGGGCGCATAGCCGCCCAGGGACGGCCTGAAGTAATCGCGGGGTCCATGAAGGGAGGAGACAACTGGGAGTTAATTTTAAAAGGAGCGGGCGCTGATGATGTAAGGCAAAAAATCTCCGGACTGGGGCAGATTTCAAGCCTGGAAGTTGAAACATCAGGCGGCGAATTTGTAGCCGTAAGATTTTTTATTCAGACGGATGAAAACTTGCCTCCCGCAGGAGAAAGAATTTTTGACTGGGCTGTATCAAAGAATTTAAAAATACTGGAAATGAACCGGAAAAAAATCAGCATAGAAGATATCTTTGTAAAACTGACAGGCGATGAAACCAGAACAACAGGAGCTCTGTAAAATGGAAAAAATACTGCCATACCGCGCGCTTACGCTTGCGCGCAAAGAACTGTATCAATACTTGTACGCTCCGGCGGTTTACGGCGCGGCGGTTTTCTTTCTTCTGTTTAATTCAATGTGGCTGTTCTATTTTCAGCGTTATTTTTCCCTTAATCAGGCTTCGCTCCGCGCGTACTTCAGCGTTTTTCCTATTGTATATATTATCGTAATTCCCGTTATCACAATGAAAAGCTGGGCTGAGGAGAGAAAGACAGGAACTGTAGAACTTTTGCTGACAATGCCTTTTACGGAATGGGATCTTGTGCTTGGAAAATTCTTCTCTACTTTCGGAGTATTAATTGTCATGCTGCTTCTTACTCTGCCTATCCCGTTAAGCCTTTTACCGCTGGGTAACTTTGACGCGGGTATTATCTTCTGCGAATATGCCGGGGCGTTTTTGTTAGGCGCAAGCGCTACCGCACTTGGTCTGCTTCTATCGTCTCTTTCCAAAAGTCAGGCAGGAAGCTTTCTCGGCAGCGCCGTTGTTTTAATGGCTGTAATGCTTGTAAATATGTTCACGTTTTTTTTCAGCCTTCCGCAGTGGTTTGCGGGGTTTATCAACTTTTTTTCGCTTGCCTATCATTTTGAAAGTTTTTCCAAGGGCATAATAGATTCAAGGGACGTCGCTTTTTTGGCACTAAGCGCGTTTTTGTTTTTATTTATCAATACGCGCGTTATCCTTTTCAGGAAGTGGAAATAAGGAGAAAGCGGAAATGAACAAAAAACAAACAACCGTTATTTTGCTGTTATCAATAACCGCGTGCGTCATGGCCTTCCTTGTCAGCGGACGTTATTGGTTCCGCCTTGATCTTACAAAAAGCAAAGCGTATACGATTTCGCAAGTTTCACGTAACCTTTACATGGAACTGTCCAATCCCGTCAATATAACCTATTATCTTTCCGACAAATTAAGAACACTTGTGCCTTCTCCCGCCGAAATAGAAGATATGTTAATGGAATATGCGGCATATTCAAAGGGGAAAATAATTCTTTCAGTCCGCGATCCTGTTAAGTCGGGCCTCGCGGAAATGATTGATGAGTACGGGCTTGAATCAAAACAGATTCAGACGGTCGCGCAGGATCAGGCAAGTTTCATTACAGTTTTTTCGGGCATTGTAATCGAGTACCTTGACAAGTACGAAGTTATTCCATGGATATTATCGACAAACACACTTGAATATAATTTGACATCAAGGATTCGCTCTATGGTAACGGGGATAGAACGCCAGATCGGGGTAATTGTCGGCGACAGTTATATGCAATGGAGGGAAAATTATTCGCTGTTGAATACAATGCTCGAAAACTCCGGTTACAAAGTGCGGCTGCTGACTCCCGGCGAAGAAATTCCCGATAACCTGCCTGCGCTTTTTGTACTGGGAGGAGCGGAAGATATTGACCGCTGGGGGCTTTACAGGATTGACAGGTACATTCAGCTTGGCGGGAGGGTTCTTTTCGCGGCAGACAGTATTTTTATAGATACTTTTTACAATACGCTTGAGGCATGGAAAAAGGAAGACCAGGGGCTTCTGGAAATGATTGCAGCTTACGGAGTAATTATAAAACCGGAGCTTGCGCTGGACCGCAATGCACTTGAAATTATTTATCCCGCTAAATTGCAGAGCGGCGGCACTCAATACAGGATTGTCCGTTATCCGCTGTGGATAAGCGTACTGGGGGAAAACGGCAATCCGAATCATCCTGTAAGCTCAAACTTTTTCGGGCTTGATCTTTTTTGGCCCAACCCCCTGGAACTGCGTACTGTTCCCAATGTGGAAGCGTCTGTTCTTTTTACAACTTCAAAAGAAGGATGGGTTATGAGCGATAATTTCAGTACAAATCCTGAAATCCCCTATCTAATGGAACTTGAAAAAAATGAAACGACCGGAGAGAAAATTCTCGGCGTTTCTTTAAACGGAATTTTCCCAAGTTTTTTCCTCGGCTCGCCGAAACCTACGCGCGAAGGTTCACAGGAAGAACTTCCCGATATGCCTCAGCAGACAGTATTTTCACGGATTATTGTCGTAGGAAATACCGTTTTTACCTCAAATATGATTGAAGCTACACAGGCAAACCACAACCTTGATTTCCTGACGCGCGCCGCCGACTGGCTCGTCAATGATGATGACATTATCGCTATTCGCAGCAAACAGTCCCTGACAGGCCGTCTTGATAAAATAGCGGATATTGATAAACGCGTCGCCGCGATGAAATTCGCGCAAATTCTAAATGTAGGAATTATTCCGTTAATTGTTATAATTGCAGGAATTATTTTTGCATCGCAGCGGCGTAAAAGATCAAAATATACTGAAAAAGCTTTATAGGGAGGTTTTGGGTGATATATAAAAAAAAGGTAATATGCCTTTCATCGCTGATTGCAGTATTGGCATTGTTATATGCGGGAAGCCTTGTTTTTAATCCCGAACGGAGCAATAAAAAAAACGCCTTATATACATGGCTTGACCCGAAACTGGCGGGAAAAACCGACAGAATTGTCATAGATTCGCAGGAACAAAAAACCGAACTTTTTAGAAAGAACGACAACTGGTTTGTTTTACATAACGGCATTGAATATCCGGCGCGCCGGATGCGTGTAGAGGATTTTATAAATATTTTTACGTCCCGCTCCGCCTGGCCTGTCCGCGCTTCCGGCGCATCGTCACACGGAAAATTCGGACTGGATAGCGGGACATCTTCAAGGATTACGATATACGGGGAAAACTCGGTTTATTTGGATATTTTAACAGGCGATGATGATAAAACAGGGCGCGAAATTTACGTGCGAAGATTTTCGAATGATGAAGTTCGCTCAGGCGACAATACGTTTGTTTCCTACATTAACGGGACTGAGACAAGCTGGTATAACCTTAAATTCTTTCCTGAAAGCGAGAACGGCAAAATCAGCCTGCAGGACGTACAGCGGCTTTCCCTTTACAACGAAGGAGAGACTGTCATATTTACCCGGGCGAACAGGAGCTGGGAAGTTTCAGGCGTAAATAATCCTGACATGAAAAGTATAGAAGACTATATTGATATTGTTTTAAATTCCGAAGGCGATGATTTCCTTGATTCTGTAAGTTCAAGCGACCCGGGGCTTAACCACAGCCGTATTGTAATTGAATTCGGCAACGGAAAAATTTCCACAATACGCGTCAGCGCGGCTGACGAAGTTAACCGCCGGTTTGCGCATGTAAGCGGCAGTAACTATATTTATGCGATTCCGCTGTGGGTTTCTTTTCGTATTTTAAAGAGCGCCGCTAGTTTTGAGAAGCAATAAAAGCCCTGTATTTTTCAGGATCGCTTTTAAAAGCGACTATTGAAGAATTTGGGTCGTATTTTGCCTTTTCAAGAGCTTCCCTGCATTCCAAAGTAAGGCGGCCCGCATTAAGCAGCCTGCCTGAACGCGAAGAAAGACCGATGCAAACGCCCAGCGTTTCTTTTTTGTTATGGGGAAATTTTCCAGCTATGCGCTGGTAAAATTTTTCAGACTTTGATATTCCCGCAGCAAGATCAATTCCCGGAAGAATAATTGCGATGCCGTACCTGCCGTATTCAAAAAGAAGATCTTTTGATGAAAAAAATGAAGCCGTTTCTTCCGCCGCCTGTTTGTACATTTCATCGTTCTTTAAATCCATGAATTCAATTAAAATAAGAGTTAAATCATTTTCCGTGGAAGAACAGCGGTACAACTCGGAATTAAGCCTGTCATTTATATATTCCTGCCATCCTATACCGCTTCGCGGGGAATAAAGACCTTTCGGGATTGTTTCATCTGCCGTAAAGGGGACATTATTTACCGCCGGCAAATCCTGGGGTTTTTCTTCCGCCGTGAAATAATTTTCCTTTTGGCTGTCTCTTTCATACTGCCGCTTTGAATCAGACGCATCATTAACCGTTTGTACACTTTCCGGTTTTCCAAGAAGCATCTGTATAAGCATTGTAAAAAAGGCAATTGCAAATCCTGCCAGAATTAATAAAAGGGTTTCTTTAAGGATTATTAATATTTCATTGTAGTCAAAAGCCCTTGCAACCGCTCTGATATTTGCGCTGCTCATATTTTGAATTTGAAGCGGTTTGTAATAGGGCTGGCTTGAAAAACTTAATCTGTTAATAAATCTGGGCGAATTGTTAACCCATGCAATGGCATGTCCCTGTTCGCGTTCAAAAGCGTATTCGCCTTCAGAGCCGGTAATAATCATAGCTTCCAGAATATTGCTTGAAGAAAGGGCAGTATTCATTTGTTCAATGAATCTGTTGTTCATAAACCCTTGAGTTCCCGCCTGTAAAGCGAAAGCGGCAATCCTTGAAAATTCACCTTCGGCTGTTACCTTGCATTTGTCAATGCTTAAATAAACCCTGACTGCCGCCTGCACCAACGCAAAAATGTAAATCAATATACAAATTGCGGCAATAACCCCGCCGATTCCGCTTTTATTTTTATTGCTCATAATATATTATGATTATCGGACGTTTTTATATGCAAATAAGAGAATATTCGCTTCCTCAGGGCTGGTATCCGCGTGATCCTGAAGAAGTTAAGGACGCTGTTTCCCGTTTTTTAGCCGGAAAAAACATTCCCTTTAAGTCTCGCTGCGCCATATCCCCGCACGCTGGCTGGTATTATTCGGGCCGTATTGCCTCTGCCGCAGCCGCAAGCCTTGAAAGTGACGCCGAAACAGTCGCGGTAATAGGCGGACATCTACCCGCCGGCTCTCCTGCGCTTTTTGCAATGGAAGACTCTGTAAGAACGCCGTTCGGCGCAATGCGGATTGATAAAGAACTAAGGGCGGCACTAATGGAGGAACTGGACGGCGAAGAAGACAGGTATCGTGATAATACTATAGAAGTTCTTTTGCCGATGGTTCACTATCTCTTTCCAAAAGCAATGCTGTTATGGATACGCCTGCCTGCCTCCGCGCGATCTTTTGAAGCCGGAAAAATTATTTCACAGGCTTCGGCAAAATTAAACCGTAAAGTAAATGCGCTGGGTTCCACGGATTTAACTCATTACGGCAGAAATTACGGATTTATGCCGCAGGGCGGCGGCAGGCAGGCTCTGCGCTGGGTCAGAGAAGTAAACGACGCCAATTTTATTAAAGCGGTTGAAAGCGGGAACAGCGGCAAGGTTCTGTCATGCGCCGAAAATGATTTATCCGCCTGTTCCGCAGGCGCGGTTTTGGGAGCGATGGGTTTTGCCGAAGCTAAAAAACTCGGCGGCGCAAAACTTTTAGAGTATGGAACAAGCGCGGATATGCAAAATGAAGATAATATTCCCGATTCTTTTGTAGGTTATGCGGCTATGGCGTTTGTTTAAGAACAGAAGTAATTTTTTGAATACATAAGAGTTTTGTTTCTTCTATCAAATTTTTTGCCAAATCTTTTGTTTTTAGCCCTGACCTGCGGTGTCTTAGAGCCGCTAGGCACGGGAGCAGCGTAGTAAAAATTTGCCTGTCCTTTAAGCATAACCGTGAAAAGTAATTTTCGTGACCCGCAGGCAGCGCGGCAATGTCTTCTCTGTACTGTTCAAGGAATTGAACGCCGCTTTTTTCCGCAATAGACGCGTTTGAAACATCTGAAACTTTTTTTGCCGTATCCGGTATTTTTTGCGCCGGAGTAATCGGCGCGCCCTGTCCGCTTACGGCGGTAATTTGAGCGTTCATCATCGCGGCTTTTTCTTCAAATTTATTACGGTACATTTTAAGAGATGCGGTTTCACGGTAATTTTGTTCACGGTTTTCTTTTGGGAGAAAAGGACTTCTGTATAAAAACGCGGAGAACAGGGATTCCGCAGGAAAAAAACGGTTTTGTTTTTTTTCAAAGAAGGGATAGATGTACGTTCCCCTTGCGTATGTTTTTGATTCTACATAGGCAAAATCCGCGCCGAACAGCGTTATGTGATCAGCGCCTAAATATTCCGCGAGCGACAGGCAGGTATAAGTTACATTACCCCCCGATGTATCAAGCATGGGAAAAGGCCGCCATACGGCGGATACGTACTGCGCAAGAGGATGACCGCCTGAAAAAAACACCGGCGAAGATGAAAAACCGGAAATTAGCGGAGGGCTTGCTATGTCAAGGACGAGCGGAATACCTGCCTTTAAGTTACAGCCGATAAAATGATAGTAACTTATATGCTGGCAGTCTATTGATACGATTGTATCAGGAATTATCCCGTTCTGCAAAAGAACAGGAAAAGCTGTGTCCGTGCTGATAATGAAAACTCCCCTGTGTTTACACTCGGACAGTAAATGAATCTGCCGATCAAGTGAAGGTCCTGCCGCGACAATTGCGGCTTCCTTTACAGGAGTGGTAAAAAAATTTTTTAACCTTTTTGTTGTAAAATTTGCGTTTTTTATATTACGGATAATATTGGAAAACCAGCGTATGCCGAAATGAGCCTGAACCGAATAATCAGACGAAACAATCTCTATCGCTTCCTGTATTTCCGCCGCCGCATTTCCGAATAGTTCTGCATCGAATTCAATTCTTGGGCGTAACGGAATGGTCTTTATGCTTCCGCAAAGGGATGGATTGTAATCTTCCAGTATTGTTTTTTTTATTTCCCCGCGGGAAGGGTCTGTTAAAAGGCGGAAACGCTCATTGTTAAGGAGCGCCGAATAATCCTTTGAAGAAAGAAGTTCCGCTATGCTGTCCTTATGAAAGTCTATGACAATTACCTGCGCATTAGTTTCTCTTAATGCAGCTTCCGGCGCAAATCCCCCGCCAAGACCCAGAAAAACAATAAATCCTGTATCTTCCGGGATTGTTGATACAAGACGCTTTGCTTCACGCATTGGGTCTACAACAGAATGAAGCGGCAGAGTGTTTTCCCGCGAAAGAACAATAGCGGGCACTGTTTCACCGCTACGGGATTTTAAAAAAGTATACCTGCAATTGCCGTATTTATCCGCAGGATTTATCATTTAGACACCTCATAAATTGCAGCTTCCAAATCGTTATCTGAAACTTCTTTTTCATTCGGAAAAAAAAGAGGAGCAAGTTCAGTTTTAAGGTTTTCCTTATATTGGCTGTCTTTTAACGCGGAAATAAGGGCTTTTACGCCTCTTTTGCAAAATTCTTTTTGATCATAGCCCGCGCTAACTGCTTTAAAATATTCGCCTGTTTTTTTTAAAACCGCTCCCCGCTCCGAAGGAATCGTTTTCACGAATATTTCATTGTTTCCGCCTATAGAAAAAATCCTTTTCGGCCACAGTTCAAGCCGGTTCTTAAACCATGCCGCGTATATATCCATGCTGCCGCCGTCTCTTAACAGTTTTGAACGCACAAAGAATTCCGAATAAACAGGATTAAATCTCCCTGCATTATTAAAGAAAATGTAATCAAAACCGTACGGCTTTGCATGGGTTCTTATATCCTTTACGCTAAGATTCATGCCTGCAAGAAAAATATTTTCGCCGCTTAAAACAATGGCAAGTTCCACAGCCGATGCCATAACAGTTCCTTTTTGGGGAATAATGATTGAAGGCAAGTCCAGTTCATGCAGGATGATACTCTGCCAAAAACTGCCGTCATTAAGGATTAGGAACGGCATATCCGCGCATTGGGAAGGAAGAGCGGCGCTTAAGTTTACGGCAAAGATTCCGGTTTTATCCGCCGGACGCTGACTTTCTTTTGTTTTTCTGTAAAAGGGATAGATATGCCGCAGCGCCCAGCAGCCTCCGTCAGTTGCGATTACAATATCAGGTTGTATTCCGGCGGAGGAGAGAGCCATTACGGAAGAAGAAGCCGCGAGTATCAGGCAGTTATTCTGCATATTGCGTATAACAGGCAGCGCTGTTTCAAGCCCCGGACCCGAACCTGTAACAATAACAGGCAGCCGCGCTTTCCTGTAAAGTACTGTTTGATTTAACAGTTTAAGATTTTTAAAAAAATTCCTGATCCATCTTCTTCCGAAATACGCCGTAGTCCTTTTCTCCGCATCCGTTCTTTTTATAAATTCAACTACAATTGAAAGCAATTTGACATAGGCTTCCCTGTAATGATTCACGGAAGGCCGCCACTCAATTATGCGTATAAGAGAAGCGTTTATATCAGGAATTTCTTTTTCCAGAAACGCCTGTACTATTAAAGGATCGTTACTGCAAAGGGAAACTGCATTTGTATGGTTTTCACTTGCTTTTATGCTGCCGTCAACATGAAGCGCGATTATTTTACTGTTTTTAAATTTTTCATGTAATACCGGTATGATAAACCCCATACCGGGTTCAATTAAAATAAAACATTCAATGTTTTTATTAAGATTAAGCGAATCAATATAACGTACAGCTTCCGCCTGCGGATTGTAACGGGAATGAAGTTGTGCGCCGGCAGCGGTTTCTATACCAGACCCAAATCCTTAAATAGTTTCTTGTAGGAATCAAAATATACAGACTTTGCGAATTCCTCGATTTTATCTTCAGGCAGGGATTCAAGCAATTGATCCATATAACTGAGGATATTCCTGAGTTCTGATTTTAATTCCGAAGGAAGATCCATGCCGTTTTTGCCTTTTGCGGCAGGAGCAGGCTGCGCGGCGGATGCATCCTTTACAGGAACCGGCGCGGCTTTTACGGCAGGCGCAGTTTGCGCCGCAGGAGCAGATTGCGGTGCCGCAGGTGCGGCTTTTGCGGCAGCAGGAGCAGGCTGCGTAGGTGCGGCTTTTGGAGCAGGCTGCGCTTTCGCAGGAGCGGCTTTTGCGGCAGGCGTAGGTTCTGTCATCGGATTGGCATAATCTTCAAGCGCGAAATTATCGTCAGTAAAATTGTCAAGATCGCCGGATAAATTATCATCAGGAAATTCAGCGGCTTCTTTTTCCGTTTCAGGTTGTACATCGCCGTCATCAAAATTATCAAGCGATAAATCGCTGTCATCAAGCGCAAAAGAATCATCAACCAAATCATCCGTGCTTAAATCGTCAGAAGCTTCGGTTCCGCCTGCTAAATCATCGCCAATTGACAACTCATCCATGCTTAAGTCGTCAGAAGCCGTGTCAGCTTCAACTGCAAGATCATCACCGGACAGGTCGTCAATACTTAAGTCGTCAGAAGCCGAGTCGGCTACAGATGCAAGGTCGTCACCGAACAGGTCGTCAATACTCAGGTCGTCAGAAGCCGTATCGGCTACAGATGCGAGATCGTCACCGGACAGGTCGTCAATACTCAGGTCGTCAGAAGCCGTGTCAGCTTCAATTGCAAGATCATCACCGGATAGGTCGTCCATGCTTAAATCGTCAGAAGCTGTGTCGGCTACAGATGCAAGATCGTCACCGGACAGGTCTTCAATACTCAAGTCGTCAGAAGCCTCATCGGCTTCTACTGCAAGATCATCACCGGATAGGTCGTCCATGCTTAAATCGTCAGAAGCTGTGTCAGCTACAGATGCAAGATCGTCACCGGACAGGTCTTCCATGCTCAAATCGTCAGAAGCCTCATCGGCTTCTACTGCAAGATCATCACCGGACAGGTCCTCCATGCTCAAATCGTCAGAAGCTGTGTCAGCTTCAACTACAAGATCGTCACCGGACAGGTCTTCAATACTCAGGTCGTCAGAAGCTGTGTCGGCTACAGATACAAGGTCGTCACCGGACAGGTCTTCAATACTCAAGTCGTCAGAAGTTGTGTCGGCTACAGATGCAAGGTCGTCACCGGACAGGTCTTCCATGCTCAAGTCGTCAGAAGCTGTGTCAGCTTCAACTGCAAGATCGTCACCGGACAGGTCTTCCATGCTCAAGTCGTCAGAAGCTGTGTCGTCCATAGCTGCAAGATCGTCACCGGACAGATCATCCATGCTCAAGTCGTCAGAAGATGCGGCTACATCAGCAAGATCGTCACCGGACAGATCATCCATGCTCAAGTCATCAGAAACCGCAGCTACATCAGCAAGATCATCACCGGACAGATCATCCATGCTCAAGTCATCAGAAGCCGCGGCTACATCAGCAAGATCATCGCCGGAAAGATCTTCCATGCTCAAGTCATCAGAAGCCGTATCGGCTGCTTCTGCAAGATCGTCACCGGACAGGTCTTCCATGCTTAAATCGTCAGAAGCTGTGTCAGCTACGGCTGCAATATCGTCATCAAATGACAGATTGTCATCTAATGATAAAACGCTTTCATCACTTGACAAATCGTCCATTGCCAAGTCATCAACAGTTTCAGCGGCAGAATCTTCCTGTACCGGAATGTCAATATCCGAAACATCATCGCTCGGTAACCCGCCGTTGTCGTCAATTGTCAAATCATCAAGCGAGTCTAAATCCAGTTCCGTTTCATCCAAAGAAGGCTCTGTTAAGTCATCGCTGATGTGTTCGGTTGATAAGTCAGGCTCGTCTATTACCGCGTCCGAAAGATCAAGAGAATCAGCGGTTGAATCACCGCCGTCTTCTTCAAGATATGAGACATTGTCGGGAGCAAAAGTAACAGGCGTCGCGCCCTCATTTCTGAGTTTTTCAAGTTCGTCAGAATCACTCGCTGTATCAATATCTATATCAAGATCATCCGCGCCTAAATCCGGACCATCGCTTGCATCTTCTATAGGCATTTCCGCAGGCGCTTGTGAATCTAGGCTATCAATTTCCGCCGGTTCGCCTAAATCCGCATCCGCTAATTCCAGGTCATCTATATCAAGCGAAACATCCTCAAGCGAAGCAATGCCGGGGTCTCCGTGAATATCATCCAGCTTCAAATCGTCAGGCAGATCCGCCGATATGTCAAAAGCGTCATCTTCAAGAGCAGACGAAGATTCATCATCTGATGAAGAATCTTTTTCCGGCGTCTCGTTTGTTTCGGTTTCTTCCGTAAAGTCAGCGGAATTTACAATGTTATCAAGTTCATCGCCAGTAAGAGCAATCGATTCATCGTCCTCTTCAGAGAAGAAACCGGAAGCGGCGTCGACCGGTTTTTCGGCGTCGTCTTCTGTGGAACTGATAATATTGTTAAGTTCGTCTCCCGTAAGAGAGATTGCTTCGTCATTATCTTCTTCGTGCGCAGGCGGGCGTATAGCGGCAAATTCTTTTTTAAGATCCTGAAGCTCGCCCCTGATTGACGACAGTTCATTGGCAATTTTTAATAAAAGCTGTGTAGAAAGATCGCCGCCATTTACGACGGTTTCTAATTTATCCTGTACCCTGTCAACATTGTTTTCTATGGATTTAACGGTAGGAATATCGAAATCCGCGCCGCTTAAATTATCGTTAGCGGAATTATCGGTAATATTTTCGCTTGTTTCCGCAATCTGTCCGCTTTCAGCATCCGATGAAACGTTGAATTCTTCAAAGGATGAGTCATCACCGGTACCGCCGATGCCCTCATCTTCAAAACCTGCGCCGTCTATACTAACATCATTGTTTTCGCTTAATTCCGTAATATCGCTGTCGTCAATGTTAAAATCATCTAAATCCATCTCCGCGGACGCCTGATTGTCTGCAGCATCATCGGTAAATTCTATATCCTGGAATTCTTCGGAACCTAATGAAGATAAATCGTCAGCGTTTTCATTAACAGAAGTATCTTTGGCTACAATTTCAGGTTCGCTTTTAATCCATACGCCGTATTCATCCAATTCTTCTACAGAACCAATGCTGCTGCGGTCGGAATATATCGAAGGTTTTTTATTATTTGCCATTAAACACTCCCTAAATTAACGTATTACTGTTAATTATCGGTATTTTTACTATTTTTCAGTAATTTATCTACATTCTTAATAATATTATATGGTAATTATAATTGTCAATGCTTAAAGAATCAACTTAAAACAACCGTAAATCGAATAATGAAAATCTTTAAGTACCTCCTTTCTTTTTGGACAACTGTTGCGGTTTATTCCGTTTTTACCTTTTTTTACGGGCAGGGAGGTCTTTCAGCATACAACCAGCTTTTATCCGAGCGTGAACTGCAAATAGCAAACATCAAGGAATTGTGGGTTACCAATGAAGAACTGGAAAAAACAAAAAACAACCTTTTATATGATTATGACACCTTGCTTGTCTATTCCCGCCAAATGGGTTACGGCCATGAAGATGAAAGATTTGTGCGGATTGTCGGACTTGGAAATTCAATGAGCGCTCCGGCAGTCGCAGGGAAGGTATATAAGCCTAAGAATCCTGATTTTGTTCCGGATAAAAACATAAAAATAACAGCTCTTTGCGCCGGATTACTTGTTTTTGCTTTTTTGTTTATGCTTGAGGTTATAGAAACAAAAACCCGTTAATCAGAGTCTGTCCATAAAGTCGGTTACTTTGCGGACATACACTAATTATTGCTGCGGCGAAACTCGCGTTCAATATCCCGTTTCATGTCTTTTTCACGAATTCCAGCGCGTTTGTCAAACGCTTTCTTCCCCTTGCAGAGCCCAAGTTCAACTTTTACCCTGCTTTTCTTAAAATAAAACGACAGCGGAATAAGCGTGTACCCTTTTTCTTCAACTTTCCGGTTGATACGCTTGATTTCGTCCTTGTGCAGAAGCAGGCGTTTTTTCCTGTCGGGGTCGTGGTTAAAAACAGAAGAAAAAGGGTTTTCTGCGACCCTTAATGAACGAAGCCAGACTTCGCCGTTTATAACTTCCGCCCATGCGTCGGGGAAGGAGATTTTACCGTCCCGGAATGATTTAACTTCCGTTCCCAAAAGCTCAAGACCGCATTCATAAGTTTCGTCTACAGTATAATCGTAACGCGCCTTGCGGTTTTGCGCGATTATTTTTATGCCTTCGCCCATAATGTCTTTACCCTATGGTTTTTCAGCGATAACAGGCCGGAATGATACAAACGGCGACGACAGTTCAGGAGGCAGTGAAGCTCTTGTGTCAGGCAATGATGAGGAAGGTCTGCCCCTCAGGGAACGTTCAGCAGAACCGACGGCATCTATTGCCCATTGGGAAGCGGCGATAAATTGAAGCGGAACATACGGATCGGCGCACCATTCCCAGCCTGAAGCTTCCATACTTTTTATAATCGGCCCGGCGGCGTTCCATTCCGCTTCAGTTGGGAGCCTAATTTCCATTTCAGACATTGATGAGGGAAGGCGCTTGGTCAGCCAGCGGCAAAAAGCACAGGCGGCATACCATGAAACGCCTGTTATAATACCGTTACTATGGGAATTAAGCACTATTTCATCGTTATAATCCGTGTATCCGTCTTTCCATTCAGGGTTTTCTGAAAGGAATGTTTGAAATAACGAATAAGGAACAGCAGTTTCACTAATATAAAAACTTTTTCCTATGTTATCTTTAATACCGGTAAATACAAGTCCGGGAAGTTCAAACTGTCTGTTTGTAGGACTGCCTGCTTCTGCCGAAACAACGGTATTTTCACCGTAATTCCATGCGGACGCCCTGACAATTGACGCTGATTCCGGCGGGAGCAGGACGGAAAGCCACTGCGCGCTGTCGGGATTATCGCTTAAAAATTGAAGAATTTCTGAAATTGAGCCTAAAAGTCCCGCCGGAGAGGGGGAATTTCCGCCGTTATCAAGGAGAATTTCAGCGCGCAGCAAGTCGCGTAACGCCGCTCTTGTTACCGTGAAACGGGCTGCGGCTTTTAAAATTTCCTCCGTTTGCGGGTTGTTCTGCGCGCCGATACGGTAAGCGCCTTCCGAAAGGCTTAACGGTATTTGCCATGATTCGGTCGGTTCCCCGCCGAAAGTCCAAGCGGCAAAGTCGGCCGCAGCCAATGAAAAGGCTGTTACAGGATCATCTGATTTAAGCGTAATTTCTATTGTTTTTTTTAACGGAAAGAACAGGGAGCCGAAAATACGTCCGGGTATTTCCAGAACAATGTTTGCGGTATTAAAGCCCGGCAGAACAGCCTCTATCGTGCGGACTCCTTTTGAAACTGAGATTCTTTTTCCGGAAGTCCCCATGTATACGCCGTCTACCCTTATTGCGGCTCCCGCAGGTTCCGTTTTTACATATAACGCCGCTCCCGGATTTTTTAACCCCGGAAAAACAAGTAAAAAAAAGAAAATTAAAAGCAGGATAATTGAATAAAGGACAGTTAAATAAACGCCGGGACGAAAACCCAAAAAATGAGGCAGTTTTACTTCGTCATTTATTTCCGGCTGTTTTTCCCGCATACGGAATTGTACCAAAAAAAAAGCTTAAAAAAAAGAGCTGTCCGAATGTTGCAATCCGGACAGCTCCATGCCCTTGAGGCATATCGGAGTTATAGTGATTTGGGAGGGGAACTATAATCCCGACAATTAACTTATCGGTAGCAGTATTGATAAAATTAAGATAAATTTTCCCGAACGGACTAATCTTCTTCCTGAATAGTAAGGTCTACCGTAAGGGCAATACGGTAAGTTTTCCCCCTCTGTACGTTCAGGTTCCTAGTAATTGTATAATCCCCGATTTGGAACTTTATCTCATGTACGCCGGGTTCTACCGTTACAGACTCGCGGTTTCGCTGAAATCTGACATTATCAAGGAAAATTACCGCATTTTGCGGACCTTCAAGCATCAGTATCGGGGTAGGGTCCTGCAATTCGATAATCAAGTCGTTTACTTTCGCCCTTTCTACGACAAAACGGCGGCTTTCGTTCCGGTAATCATCGGAAAGTATGACAAGATGATGTTCTCCCTCTTTAAGCACAATTTGATCAACAATGTTGACAATCAAATTGTCGTCAATAAGGACTGTAAAAGGCCTGTTCCTAAGCTGCGCCGGATAGCGGGGAACAAGCCTTATGGCTCCTTCATCGCTTATTATCGGCCGGACAGTCAGGTTAAAACTCATGTTTTCCAACTCTTCGCTAAGTCCTTTTATCAGAGGCATCATCCTGAAAAGAATTGGAAATGTAGAAAGCTGGACAACCGCAGGCAGTACAGTAACCGACGTAGTTGTTCTTAACCCATGCGACTGGCGCACCGGTATTTGGTATGTTGTCTGGAGCCTTGCAGCTAAAGGTTCAAAAGCAGCGCGGTTTGATTCCAGATCGGCGATGCCGGGTAATGTTTGCGGGTTTATATTGTTGTATACAGATATTCCGACAGCCCCCCTGTGGGCAAGCCAGCTTTGAGGAGAAGTTATCTCAATTTCCACACCTCTCAAAAAACGCGCTTCCGAGCCAAGAGTTATAATTACCGAGCTGTTTATACCTACGGAGACAGAGCTTCCCGCAGGTTTTTCGGAAGATACCTCGATACTGCCTTCTACAACAGTACGAAAAGCCTCCGCTTCAACATGGAAGCCGTTTAAAAAAAGGCAAACTGTTAAAAATATCAAAGCTGCCGACATACTCCGTCCGTTAATCATTTATTTCCGCGTAATTCTAACGCCGCAGGCTGCCCGACGGATCAATAGCCTTTCCGTTCTGCCGTAATTCAAAATGCAAATGCGGCCCGGTTGACTGACCTGTCGACCCTACTCTTCCTATTAGAGTACCTGATCTCACATTTGATCGCAAGACCGTTTCAGTCTTTTGCAAATGTCCGTAAAGGCTCGTCAATCCGCCGCTGTGGGTGATTACTACATAAATCCCGTAGATCGGATCGTCCCCGATTTCAGTTACAACTCCGTCCGCGGCGGAATAAACTTCCGTCCCGAAAGGCGCTGCAAAATCAAGCCCCTGGTGCATGGAAATATTCCCCGTTACGGGATTCTGCCTTATTCCAAACGCGCTTGTAAGGGTAAAAGTCTTTAACGGAAAGCGGAAACCTATGTTTAGGAAAAAAGCCCTTTCTGTCGGCGTATAATCCGCGCCGGGGAAAAAGTGAAAAGTTTCGTTTTTTCCCGCTACAGGGATTTTCAGGGCGACAGACTCCGTGTTTGCAAACCTTGCGGCTCCCGTCAGTTTTTCAATTTCCGAATCAATATTTGCCGGAATGAAAATCCCCGGGTATGAGGGGAGCAGTAGAACACGCCCCTCTTCCAGCGCGTTGGGGTTATTAAGCCTGTTTAGGCTTGCCAAAGCCGAATAGGGCATATTACAGCGGGCGGCGACAGAAAGGAGATCGTCCCCCTTGCGTACGGTGTATTGATAAACCGTCAAATATCCGGCTGTATCTTCGAGGCTCTGCAGGACAATTCTGTTCCGTATATCCGCAATACGCTTTCTGTTGGTTTCTACGTTGTTTATGTACTGTTTAAAGACCGTATCCCTTGAATCAAGGCGCAGAATCACAGGGAAATTATACGCCCCGCCTGTTTCCTGAGCAGGACAATAAGACAGAAAAAAAAACAAAAAAAAGGCAAGGGCGCTTCCCTTGCCATTAATTTTACTCAGCCGCAATTGCTTCCGTAGGGCAAGTGCTGACGCAAGCGCCGCAGTCAACGCATTTATCAGGGTCTATCCAGTGCTTCCCGTCTTTTTCGGAAATAGCTTCTTGCGGACAGTCGCTGACACAAGAACCGCAATTTACGCAACTATCACTTATTTTATGTGCCACTTTTAACCTCGCTTTTTACTAAGATTTCTTAAGGATACCATATTTATCGGTATTTTACAATTGGTAATAGATAAACTGTCTTGAAAGTAATAGCAGCCATTATTTACATTGTCAAATACAATTGCGTACTTTACCTTGAAATTACCGCATTTTTAAGGTACTGTTAATTAGTGAGGCTATTCAAGAATACATGGTTTACAAGATTTGCTAACAAAGAAAGCATCACAGATATGGATATGAAATATAAGAGTGAAATTTATGAAGTAATACATCAGGATGCCGTAGCGAATTTTGAGATAGGTGCAATTTCCAAAACTGAAATGCAGAAATTCGATAAAATGTGCCTTGTCAAGGAGACGGATGCATTATATACAGTTGATAAAGCCGCAAAAGCAGAATATGCTGCAATACAGGATGTCGTGTAAATAACAAATAAAGATTATATATGGTAATCCCTAAAAATTTCAGTTTTTAGAGGTTCTCATATTTATAAAAGGCTCTTACGCAAAGGCTCGAATTAATTGTCGGAAATTTCCTTAATTGCAATTTCGCCCTTCATGTTAAGTTTTACCTGCAATTTTCTATAATAACTATCCCCATGCGTCAGGACAAAGCCCCTGCGTCTGTAAGATATAGTTGATTAGTACAGGATATTTTTTTTATTCAGAGATTTTACTTGACAAAAAAGCCTATAAATCGTAAAATAATCACAATGTCCGTATGGGCAGCGCTTTAAAGAACGGCGTTCTAAAGAACGAATGTTCTTTTAGAACGAATAATCTTACAAGAAAAAGGAAAAAACCAACATGAACAGCAAACTCTCATTCACCC